>Ga0316217_10000101_pt1 | contig 127814 bp, 118 predicted proteins | sample 1anoAmetaG_FD_203633 | JGI IMG/M metagenome (GOLD analysis project Ga0316217, IMG submission 203633) | Freshwater microbial communities from Trout Bog Lake, Wisconsin, USA - 1anoA | ecosystem: Environmental > Aquatic > Freshwater > Lake > Hypolimnion/Profundal zone | place: USA: Wisconsin... | reverse complement strand
TGTATATCGCCTGTCCCTTGCCGGCCAGCACTTTGGTGATGGCGGCGGTCAGGGTGGTCTTGCCGTGGTCGACGTGACCGATGGTCCCGACGTTCACGTGAGTTTTGTTTCTTTCAAATTTCGCTTTAGCCATGAGGAATCCTCCCTGATAGAACGACCACGTTTGTATGTTGAATGCTAGTTTTGAAGAATGGAGCCCACAACCGGATTCGAACCGGTGACCTCTTCCTTACCAAGGAAGTGCTCTACCTACTGAGCTATGTGGGCCTGTGCGTTATTGGAGCGGGAAACGGGACTCGAACCCGCGACCCTCAGCTTGGAAGGCTGACGCTCTAGCCAACTGAGCTATTCCCGCCAATTTCAGCGTGTAGCGAAGTTTTTTTGAATCAACGTGCCCCCGGCTTCCCAGTACTGGCGATCCTTTGGATCTCCTGGGTTGAGCTGACGCCCATATCATCTGCAGATCGTATGGTGGAGGGAGGAGGATTCGAACCTCCGAAGTCGATGACGACAGATTTACAGTCTGTTCCCTTTGGCCGCTCGGGAATCCCTCCAGACGAAGAACTACTTTTTTCTACTGGAGCTGACGATGGGACTCGAACCCGCAACCTGCTGATTACAAGTCAGCTGCTCTACCAATTGAGCTACGCCAGCCTAATCACCATCCGCCCCGTCTCGCATTGACTCCTGCTCGGCAAAGCGAATCCCTTTTCTAAAGCAAATCGGTTTTCAAGTCAACATCTTTTTTGTCCCAAGGAAAATTATTTCCAGGCGGTGCACCCGCAGGGCTGGCAGCGGCAGGCGCCCCGGGCTGGAAAATTGAAGTATACCTTTACCTGCGCTACACGCAAGTAGTCAGAATAGCGTAATAGGTGACAAACTGCAAGCGGTGCCCCGCACCCCAGCAGCTACCTTCTGGCGGGTGCCCCGAAAAGCTCCGCTGCCGCCGCCTCGCGGCCGCACTCCCTGAGCGCCTGCAGGCCGTTCTTGCGCTCCGCAGGAAGGTGGTAGAGCAGCAGCGACTTCTGCAGCCCCTTCTCCCGGTCGGTCTTGGCGACATAGAGCTTTTCGCCGGTGAAGGGGTCCACCCCCGTGTGGTAGATGCAGGTCGCCAGCGTCCCCGGGGTCGGGGTGAAGTCCTGCACCTGCTCCACCTGCATCCCCCAGCGCCTGAGCATGAGCGCCAGGTCCACCATGTCGGCAAGGGTGCAGCCGGGATGCCCCGAAATGAAGTAGGGGACGAGGTGCTGTTTTTTGCCGATCCGGGCACTCTCCCTCAGGAAGGCGTCCCTGAAGCGCTCGAACGAGGCGCGCCCGGGCTTGCGCATGACCGCGGTCACCCGGTCGGTCAGGTGCTCGGGCGCCACCTTCAGGAGCCCCCCCACGTGGTGCCCGACCAGTTCGCGCAGGTAGCGGGGCTGGCGCTCCAGGAGGTCGTAGCGCACCCCTGAAGAGACGGCGATATGTTTCACACCGGAAACCATGCGCGCCTTGGCCAGCAGCCGGGAGCTGGCGGAGTCGTCGGTGACCAGGTTGCGGCACGGTTTCGGATGGAGGCAGCTCCCGCGGCGGCAGAGAGCGCCCGCCGCGGGGTCGCCACAGGAAAGCCCGAACATGTTGGCGGTCGGCCCGCCCAGGTCGCTCACCGAGCCGCGAAACCAGGGGAGAGCCACCATCTGCTCCAGCTCCTGCAGCACGCTCGCCTCGCTCCTCGACTGAATGGTCTTCCCCTGGTGGTGGGTGATGGCGCAGAAGGCGCACCCTCCGAAGCAGCCGCGGTGCGTGGTAATGGAGCTGCGGATCTGCTCGTAGGCAGGAATCGCCTCGCGGTAACCGGGGTGCGGCCCCTTCGCGAAAGGAAGGGCGTAGACCGCGTCCAGCGCCTTTTGCGACAACGGCTCGGCGGGCGGGTTGCAGACCAGGTAGCGCCCGGCGTGGCGCTGCACCACGACCCTGGCGCAGCCGGGATTCTGTTCGCCGCTTAAAAGCCGGAACGCCTCGGAATAGGCCGAGCGGTCGCTGGAGACCTCTTCGAAGCTCGGCAATTCCAGCATTGCGGCCCCGGGCAGTTCGGGAAGAGCTGGCGCGGCGTAGGCGGTGCCGCGGATGTTCCTGATCGAGGCGAAGGGCTCGCCGGCTTTGAGCCGCGCCACCAGTTCCAGCAGTGGGTTTTCCCCCATGCCGTACACCAGGAGGTCCGCCTTGGCGTCAAGGAGTGCCGAGCGGCGCACCTTGTCCTCCCAGAAGTCATAGTGGGCGAAACGCCTGAGGCTTGCCTCGATGCCGCCGATCACCACCGGGACCTCCCGGTACGCCTCCCTGAGCCTCGAGGTGTAGATGATGGTGGCGCGGTTGGGGCGGGCGCCGTGGCGGTTTCCCGGGGTGTAGGCGTCGTCGCGGCGCAGCTTGCGCGCCGGCGTGTAATGGGCCACCATGGAATCCATGGCTCCGGCGGCGACCGCGAAAAAGAGGCGCGGGCGCCCCAGTGCCATGAAGGGATCCTTGCTGCGCCAGTCGGGCTGGGCGATGATGCCGACCTTGAGGCCGACGGATTCCAGTAGGCGCGCCAGGAGAGGAACACCGAAAGCGGGGTGGTCCACGTAGGCGTCCCCGGAGACGAAGACCACGTCCAGTTCGCCCCAGCCGCGCGCCTTTGCCTCGGCCATGGTGGTGGGGAGAAACTTCCGGGGAGTGACCTGCTTGGGACTAGCTTTTTTCATACTTCCTTTATCAGACCGATCGGCCCGATCGCTGCGAGCGGGCCGGCCTCATCTTGTTCAGGGGAAAACCGGCAGGAAATCGAGGCCGAGCGTCTCCGGGAGACCGCACATGAGGTTCATGTTCTGCACCGCCTGCCCGGAGGCCCCCTTCACCAGGTTGTCGATCGCGGAGACCACGATTACCCGGCCGGTCCTCTGGTCCACGGTGATGCCGATGTCGCAGAAGTTGGAGCCCCGCACCTGGGCGGTAGACGGGAAGACCCCCTCGGGGAGCACCCGGACGAACGGCTCGCCGTCGTAAAACTCCTGGTAGCGAGCGACCAGCTCGGCTGCCGTCACCTTGCTCAGAGGGTTCGTGTAAATCGTGGACAGGATGCCGCGATCCATCGGGACCAGGTGCGGCGTGAAGGAGATGGCCAGCTCGCTGCCGGCCAGAAGCGACAGCTCCTGCTCGATCTCCGGGATATGGCGGTGCGTCCCGCCCACAGCGTAGGCCCGGAACCCTTCGTTCACCTCGCAATAGAGGTAGTCCAGCTTGGCGCCGCGCCCGGCGCCGGAAACGCCGGATTTGGCGTCCACGATGACGGACCCCGGATCGACCAGCTTCCCGCTCAAAAGTGGGGCCAGCCCCAGGATGACGCTGGTCGGGTAGCAGCCGGGGTTGGCGACCAGCGAGGCTTCGCGGATCAGGTCCCGGCGCAGTTCGGGTATGCCGTAGACCGCGTCCTGCAGCAGCTCCGGATTCAGGTGCTTCTCGTACCAGCGCCCATACACCTCCGCGTCGCGCAGGCGGTAGTCGGCGGAGAGGTCGACCACATTCTTCCCCATCTTGAGGAAGGTGGGGACCACCTCCATGGCAGCCTTGTGCGGCAGCGCGGTGAAGACGACGTCCACCTTCCCGGAGATGCCAACCGGTTCGAGATTTTCCAGGGGGATGTCGATGCGCCCGCGCAGGGTCGGGAAAACGTCGCTGACCGGGCGCCCCGCGCTCTGCTCGGAAGTGACACAGGTGACCGCAAACTCGGGGTGCGCGTACAGAATCCTCAACAGCTCGACCCCGGTGTAGCCGCTGGCACCGACGATGGCAACCTTTAACATAATAAAACCTCCTGTTAGCCTTTCAGCTGACCGATCGGTCGGATTCGACCAGTCCGAATGATATCACACCCCCGGCACAAACGGCAAAAGGAGGAACCCTTGCGGATTCCCCCTTTGTCTGCCGGAAGCAGCGATCTTTCAGAAAGCGGATTAACGCTTGGAGAACTGGAAGCTGGCGCGCGCAGCCTTCTTGCCGTATTTCTTTCTTTCCTTGATACGCGAGTCGCGGGTGATGAACCCAGCTTTCTTCAGCGTGCCGCGGAGGTCAGCGTCGATGGCGATCAGCGCCTTGGTGATGCCGTGCTTGATGGCGCCGGCCTGGCCGGAATCGCCGCCGCCCTTGACGGTGCAGAAGATGTCGAACTTGCCGACGTTTTCCGTCAGTTCCAGGGGCTGCATGACGACCATCTTGGAGGTTTCCCTGCCGAAGTAGTTCTGGAGCGTCTTGGTATTTACGATGATCTCACCGGTCCCGGCCTTGAGCCAGACGCGCGCGATGGACGATTTCCTTTTGCCTGTTGCATAAAAGCTTACTGCTGCCATTTTATATCTCCTGATGAACGAATTATATGTTCAGATTTTTCGGCTGCTGAGCGGCGTGCGGATGTGCCTCGCCTGCATAGATCTTCAGCTTTTTCAGCATGTGACGGGCCAGCTTGTTCTTGGGGAGCATCCCCTTGACAGCCTTCTTGATCAGATCCTCAGGCTTCTTGTCGATGAGCTTGCCGGCAGAGATCTCTTTCAGCCCGCCGACATAGCCGGAGTGCGCGTAGTAGGTCTTGTCGGAGAGCTTCTTGCCGGTCAGAGCGATCTTCGCGGCGTTAACGACAACGACGAAGTCACCAGTGTCGACACTCGGGGTGAAGGTAGGCTTATTCTTGCCGCGCAGCACATTGGCAATCTGCGTAGCAACGCGGCCGAGCACCTTATTATCCACGTCAACCAGATACCAATCCCTGGTCACATCTTCTTTTTTAGCAACTTGCGTCGTCTTCATCGAAACCTCACAACTATCTGGAATTAGCACTCGGACTTACAGAAAGGTGAAAATTTAATCTATTTTAGACCGCATGTCAAGACAAAAACTCACGGCAAAAGTTCCGGTGGGTAAAAAACCTGCATCAGGCAGAGGCCGTGGGGGGGTGCGGTCACCCCCGACACCTGGCGATCCCCCTCCAGAAGCAGGCGTGACACGTCCTTAGGCGCCCTTCTCCCCTGACCGACCTCCACCAGGGTCCCCACCATGACGCGCACCATGTGCTTCAGGAAACCGCTGCCGTTCACGTCCAGATGGAGCCAGGGGCCGTCCTGCACCAGCTCCAGCGAGTTGATCCTGCGGACCGTGGTCTTCGCGGCGCAGTTGGAGGCGCGAAACGCGGCGAAGTCGTGCTCCCCCACGAAAAGCGCGCAGGCGGCACGCATCGCGTCCAGATCGAGTTCCCCTCCCAGACGCCAGGCGACATGGCGCGCCAGCGGAGAGCGGTGCTTGTCCCTCAAAATGGTGTAGCGGTAATGCTTGGCCCGGGCGTCGGCGCGCGGGTTGAAGGGAAGCGGCACCTCGCATGCCTCGCGCACCGCGATGTCGTTCGGCAGCATGGTGTTCAGCCCCTCGCGAAAGGCGCGCAGCGGCAAGGCCTTCTCGGTATGGAAGCAGGCGACCATGCCGCGGGCGTGCACCCCGGCGTCGGTCCGCCCGGAGGAGCGGAGCTTGGCCGGCTCGCCCAGCATGCGCAAGAGCGCCCCCTCCATGACCTCCTGGATGGTGACGCCGTTGGGCTGCACCTGCCAGCCGCAGTAGGCGGTGCCGTCGTATTCGATGGTCAGCTTGATGTTGCGCATAAAGAAAACCCGTATCCCCCATCCCCGCCCTCCGCTCCCCTTGAAGGGGAGGGAGAGTTTATTGAGAGAAAGTTAGACCTGGAGCAAAGCTGTTACTTGAGATACTTCTCGATCAGGATTTCCGCGATCTGCACGGCGTTGGTCGCGGCCCCCTTGCGGATGTTGTCCGCAACCACCCAGAGGTTCAGCCCGTTCCTGATGCTGTCGTCCTCGCGGATCCGGCCGACCAGCACCAGGTCATCTCCCGCCGCGTTGATCGCCATAGGGTAATCCCCGTTGGCCGGGTTGTCGGCCAGCTCCACCCCGGGGGCATCCTCCAGAAGTTCCCGCGCCTTGGCAACGGTGATCTTGCGCTCCGTCTCGATGTTGATCGACTCGGAGTGGCCATAGAAAACCGGCACCCTGACGCAGGTCGCGGTGGTCTTGATGTCGGCCCCCATGATCTTCGCGGTCTCGTTTACCATCTTCATCTCTTCCTTCGTGTAACCGTTGTCGCAGAAAGAGTCGATCTGCGGCAGGCAGTTGAAGGCGATGCGGTGCGGATAGACCTCGGTCCTGATCGGGCGGCCGTTCAACAGCTCGCCGGTCTGCACCCGGAGTTCCTCGATCGCCTTGGCGCCGGTGCCGGAAACCGCCTGGTAGGTTGAAACGACGATCCTCTTGATGCCGGCGAAGTCGTGCAGCGGCTTCAGCGCCACGACCATCTGGATGGTCGAGCAGTTCGGGTTGGCGATGATCCCTTTCCTGGTGTAACCGGCTATTGCCTGCGGATTGACCTCGGGGACCACCAGCGGGACCTCCCGGTCCATGCGCCAGGCGCTGGAATTGTCGATGCAGACGGCTCCCGCCTTGGCCGCCGCCGGGCAGAACTCCTCGGAGCGCGCGCCTCCGGCGGAAAAAAGGGCGATATCGATCCCCTCGAAGGAGTCGTGGGTCAGCTCCTCAACCAGCACCGGCTTGCCGTTGAATTCCAGCGCCTGGCCGGCACTGCGCCCGCTTGCCAGAAACCTGATCTTGCCGACCGGGAAATTGCGCTCCTCCAGACACTCGATCATCTGGGTTCCCACCGCGCCGGTCGCGCCGACAACAGCCACGTTCCAAAGCTTGCTCATGTTCTGCACTCTCCTCTTGGTAAAACCGTCTGGCCGGCACATCAGACGCGGGCCAGACAAAAACGGGAGCGCGCCCCCGATTCCTGCGTTAGGGGGCGCGCTCCGCTCATACTGCTATCAACTAGTCAGACGGATCGGCCGGTTCGGACCGATGGGCCTGAAATGGGATCCGACTAGCCTTTACGCTCTTTCAGAATCTGCAGCATGCGGCGCAGCGGCTCGGCGGCGCCCCAGAGGAGCTGATCGCCACAGGTGAAGGCGGAGAGGTACTGCGGCCCCATCTTCATCTTGCGCAGGCGGCCGATCGGCACGGTGAGCGACCCGGACACCGCCGCAGGGGTAAGCTGCGACAGGGTATCGGCCTTGTTGTTGGCAACCAGCTTCACCCACTGGTTGTCGTTCTTGATCATCTCCTCGATCTCGGCGATCGGCACGTCCTTGTTCAGCCTGATGGTGAGGGCCTGGCTGTGGCAGCGCATGGCGCCCACGCGCACGCAGAGGCCGTCGACCGGAATCGGGGTCGTGGTACCGAGGATCTTGTTGGTCTCGGCAAAACCTTTCCACTCTTCCCGGCTCTGGCCGTCCTCCACCTCGCGGTCGATCCAGGGGAGCACGTTGCCGGCCAGCGCGAAACCGAACTCCTTGGTCGGCAGGATGCCGCTACGCAGCGTGTCGGTAACGGTCCGGTCGATGTTCAGGATGGCCGAAGAGGGATCCTTCAGATGGTCGCGCACCGAGCCGTGCAGGACCCCCATCTGACTCAGGAGTTCCCGCATGTTGGGAGCGCCGGCGCCCGAGGCGGCCTGGTAGGTCATGGAGGAGATCCACTCCACGACTCCCGCGCGGAACAGCCCGCCTAGGGCCATCAGCATGAGGCTCACCGTGCAGTTGCCGCCGATGTAGTCCTTGATCCCCTTGGCGAGCGCGGCATCGATGACGCCGCGGTTCACCGGATCGAGGATGATGACGGCATCCGGCTCCATGCGCAGCGTGCTCGCCGCGTCGATCCAGTACCCCTGCCAGCCGGCCTTGTTGAGCTCCGGGCGGACCGCCTTGGTGTAGTCGCCACCCTGGCAGGTGATGATCACGTCCAGCTTTTTCAGCTCCGAGAGGTCCGAAGCGTCCTTCAGGGTCCCGGCATTCATGGGTGCGGGCTGTCCCGCCTGCGAGGTGGTGAAGAATACCGGTTCGATGCCTGCAAAATCGTTCTCTTCCTGCATGCGCTGGAGGAGAACCGAGCCTACCATGCCACGCCAACCGACAAGTCCGACTTTCATAGGTACGTTCCTTTTCTCTTTTAAGTTTATTTTATTCAAAGCCCGCATCGGGGTAATGGGTTGCTGTCTCAGCCCAGGTTGGCGATGATCGCATCGCCGATTTCCCTGGTGTTGACCAGCTTCTCGCCGCCCTTTTCCATGTAGATGTCCCGGGTGCGATACCCCTGATCCAGCACTTTGGCGACCGCGTTGTCAATGGCGTCGGCCGCCGCGATCATCCCGAAGGAGTAGCGCAGCATCATGCCGGCGGAAAGGATCTGGGCGATCGGGTTGGCGATCCCCTGTCCCGCGATGTCGGGGGCGCTGCCGCCGGAGGGCTCGTACATCCCGAAGCTCCCCTCGGCAAGCGAGGCGGAGGGAAGCATGCCGAGTGAGCCGGTCAGCATGGCGGCCTCGTCAGAGAGGATGTCACCGAACATGTTCTCGCACAGGATCACGTCGAACTGCTTGGGCCATTTTACCAGCTGCATCGCGGCATTGTCCACGTACATGTGGGAGAGCTCGACGTCCGGGTACTCCTTGGCGATGCCGGTCACGATCTCGCGCCAGAGCACGGAGGTGGAGAGCACGTTGGCCTTGTCGATGGAGCAGACCTTCTTGCCGCGCTTGCGGGCGGCCAGGAAGGCGACGTGGGTGATGCGCTCGATCTCGGGCACGCTGTAGCGCATGGTGTCGACACCGACCCGGTCGCGCCCGGCGCCGTCGATCCCCTTGGGCTGCGAGAAGTAGATGCCGCCGGTAAGCTCACGGATCACCAGGATATCGAAGCCGCCGGCGATCACCTCTTCCTTGAGCGAAGAGGCGGAGGTGAGCGAGGGGAAGATGATGGCCGGGCGCAGGTTGGCATAGAGGCCGAAGATCTTTCTCAGGGGGAGCAGCGCTCCGCGCTCGGGCTGCTCGTCGGGCGGCAGGGTCTCCCACTTCGGTCCGCCCACGGAACCAAAGAGGATGGCGTCTGAGGCCTTGCATATATTCACGGTGGTTTCGGGAAGCGCGCGCCCCTCAAGGTCGATCCCCGCCCCGCCCACGTTGGCACGGGTCCGCTCGAAAGTGACATCGTAGCTCTTCTCGACTGCATCCAGCACCTTGAGTGCCTCTGCCATAACTTCCGGCCCAATGCCGTCGCCCGGCAGCACCGCCACTTTAAAAAGCTTTCCCATTGACGTAAACCTCCAGTATGTATTGAACCTTGGATTCTATTTGCGGGGTAGCATGTTGTCAACATAAAAAGGCCGTCAAACTTAGGTTTAACTGCCCCATGCAACGGGATTGCGATCGCTGTGACTTCAAGATGCCTTGATCTCCTGGTCTCTTTTATCAGCAGAGCCATAAACCCAGGCGTTCAGGCCGGGGATATAAGGGGTGGGCGTGTCAGCGGACCTGGGTCTCCTCTTCGCTGCTGCTCAAAGTAGCGACGGATGATTTCGAGGGGCGCCCCGCCAGTTGCGCCGTGTACCGGCCGCTCAACTCATTCGCGAAACTGGCACGGCGCCTGGCCCGGGAACAGCGCCGCCTCGCCCGGAAGGTCAAGCGTTTCTACCCTGCGGCTTTGCGGCCAACGCCGACGACATCGCGGCGCTCAACATCCTGGCGGCAGGGCACGCCGTCATCGCCTGTGGAGAGCGCGGCGCAGCAAGGCCGCTCAACGAAGCAGGAACCTCAGGAGCCGCTGCGGCGCAGGCCGCAGAGGCCCCTGGAATCCCCGGCGGTCAGGACGGGGGGGACGTCATACGCTAAGTTCCGGACACGCCCCAGTTATAGGTGGTCAAGGGGATTCTCCCGGTCACGGCGCCATAGTACTCGCCCTTCGGCCCAGAGCAGCTGAATATACCCGCAAATTTGCAGTTTATTTTCATGAAGATGTATGATATATACTATCGCAATACCTGCAGTAAAATATGCAGCACACCGCCTGGTTGAAATTAAGCTACTAACACAACATAGCGTTATTGCAGACCAAATCCCGTTCCACCGAACTGGTTGAGCCTTGACGACCACCTTTGACGGGACCGATTAAGTCTCGGGCAAAGGCCTTGACAACGGTAATCCATTGGATTACTTTTTATCTTCAGGCAGTGGATGTCAAACTCAAATATAATTGAAAGTCATCAATGCCTTTTTCCCTTCGGATAACGCTCCGAAAGAAACAGTAACCAGAACTTGGTGCTGGACAAACACATTGAGCGTTGACAACTAGCTTAAAAAAAGCATCGCTCAAATCAGTTATTAGCCACGCGCCATTACCTTTAGCTTACCAATCATGTGATGATCAAATGTCAAATTACACCGGCACCCTGACGCCGGCATCAACTGCAATACATCCCGGTCCGGAGACAAAATGAAATGTGTATTTTTTCCCTCACACCTGATACCTGCACTCTTTCTTCTGATGCTGACCGGGTGCGCCCCGGCCGGAAAGCAACTGATGGGTAATATGGGTGACCCGCAGCATCCCTATCCTCTCAAATCGGCTCCCAAGGTCGGCGATATCGTGCACCTGCCAACCGGCATGCTGGTAAGCCTCGCCCAGATGCAGGACATAGTCGGTGACGCGCGCGTGGTCTACGTCGGCGAAACTCATGACAATCCCGCCTCGCACCGCCTGGAACTGCATACGCTCCAGGGGCTCGAGGAGCGGCACCCCGGCCAGGTGGCCCTCGGCATGGAGATGTTCACCCGTGCCCAGCAGCCGGCGCTCGACCGCTGGGTCGCGGGCAAACTCGACGAGAAGGCCTTCCTCAGGGAGTCACGCTGGTTCGACAACTGGAAGATGGACTTCGCCTATTACCGAGATCTGCTGTTTTTCGCCCGCGACCATCATATCCCAGTGATCGGCCTTAACGCCGAGAGGAACCTGGTGCAGGCGGTGACCGCGAAGCCCCTTGGCGAACTCAGCGCCGAGCAGAAAGCCCAGATTCCGGAGATGGACCAAAGCGACCCCTATCAGCGCAGCATGGTCGAGGGGATCTTCGCCGGCCACAGCCACGGCAAGATGGTGCTGGAAGGCTTCCTGCGCGCCCAGACGCTCTGGGACGAGACCATGGCCGAAACAGCGGCCCGGTACCTGGCGAGCCCGGCGGGTAAGGACCGCCATCTGCTGGTGGTGGCGGGCGGAAACCACATAAGCTACGGCTTCGGCATTCCGCGCCGTGTCTTTCGCCGCGTCCCCGCCTCCTACCAGACGGTGGGCGGCCACGAAATCGTGGTCTCGGCCGAGAAGCAAAAACAGATGATGGATGTCGAGCTTCCCGACTACCCGATGGTCCCTTACGATTTCCTGAGCTACCTGGCCTACGAGGAACTCCCGAAAACCGGGGTCCTGCTGGGCGTTGCGTTCGAGCCCGGGCCTCAGGGACGCGGCCTGGCGGTCAGCGGTGTGGTGCCCGGTTCCAACGCCGAGCGGGCCGGAGTGAAGCAGGGGGACCTCTTGCTCTCGCTGGACGGCGAGGTCCTGGCGGACAGCTTTGACCTGATCTATGCGATGAAGAAAAAGCAGGTAGGCGACCGGAGCACCCTGCAGATCGAGCGGCAGGGGGAGCAACGGAAGCTGGAGGTACTCTTCGAGAAGACCGGCGACGAACATCAGCACGGCAAACCGTGAGTCAGGTGAAGACAATCTTCGGGACTGAAGAGGATATCTCTTGCCCGGTGACCGCTGCCGGTGGTATTAGTTGATGTGAGGCCGGCTTAAGTTTTGGTACCTTTTATTTCCCGTGGATTGCGGGTAGAACCATAGCAACATTGCAATCGCACAAGTTTCTGACAAATTCATTCCAAGAAGGAGACAGCGTATGTATTCCATGAGCAATGTCGGGAGAAACACCATAGCGATGGTTCTAGCCGGTGGTAAAGGGGAGCGTCTCAGTCCTCTTACCATCAGAAGGGCGAAACCGAGCGTCATGTTTGGCGGGAAGTACAAGATCATAGACTTTGTTCTGAGCAATTTGTTTAACTCAGGCATCAAGAAGGTCTACATCCTGACTCAATACCGCGCCTACTCCCTGAACAAGCACATCCGCGAGTCGTGGGGCAAATGGACCGGCCTTGGCGAATTCTATGTCGCCATATCTCCCGAGACGAACTCCGAGAGCGAGGAGTGGTTCAAAGGAACCGCCGACGCGATCCTGCAGTACCTGAGATTTGTGGAATCCTCCGACGCCGACTACGTGGCGATCTTCGGCGGCGACCACATTTACAAGATGGATATCAGCCAGATGATCGACTACCACCGCAGAAACCGGGCAGACCTCACCCTGGCGGCCCTCGAGGTGCCGGCCGAGGAGGCCAAACGCTTCGGCGTCTTCTCGGTGGACGACGACTACCGGGTCACCGCCTTCGCGGAAAAGCCTTCCAGCCCCCAGACCATTCCCGGCCGGGACACCTGCTTCGCCTCAATGGGAAACTACATCTTCTCCACCAAGAAGCTGATTGAAGTGCTGCAGGAAGGAAAAAAGAAGCACGAAGACCTCGACTTCGGCAAGCACGTGATACCGATGATGCTGGAAAACCGCGACAAGGTGTTCGCCTACAATTTCAACGACAACCTGATCCCCGGCATGCGGGCGGAAGAGAAGGGGTACTGGAAGGACGTGGGGACCATCGAGTCGTATTACGAGGCCAACATGGACCTGATCCATGTCTCGCCCATGCTCAACCTTTACAACTACAAGTGGCCCATCCTCACCAACCAGGGAAACCTGCCGCCGGCCAAGACCATCTTCGACGAGGATGAGCGCCGCGGCCTCAACATCGACTCCTACGTCTGCGCGGGATGCGTGACCAGCGGCGGAACGGTCAAGAGATCCATTCTGGGACCCCGCTGCAAGGTGAACAGCTTCAGCCTGGTGGAGGACTCCATCCTCTTCGAAAACGTCTCCATCGGCAGGAACGCCAAGGTCAAAAAGGCGATCATCGACAAGAACATCTCCATACCGGACGGCGCCGAGATAGGCTACGACCACGAGGAGGACCGGCGCCGCGGCTACCGGGTGACCGAATCGGGGATCGTCGTCGTTTCCAACGTGGACACCAAGTTCCTCCCGTAGCAGGGGAGGCTGGAGGGGCCGGAACTCTGGCCGCTCTCCCCGCTCATCCGACACCCGGGGGTCCCATGAAAGGCCTTGAGCGCCGCGGCCTCCGGTCGCTGCTTCTTGCCGTACTCATCCTGCTCGGCGTCTCCGCAGGTTCGGCCGTTGCCGCGGGTTCCAGGGAAATGCTCTGGAACATTATCGGCAGTTGCCTCGATGCGGGCGTTGCCGATTACTGCACCACCTGCCGGGTCCCCCTGGTCGAAACCCCCTGCGCCGCCGGCAAGGGGTGCCGGGACACTCTGGAGGTCTGGGCCGAGAACGACGCTTTCGTGGCCCTGCGCGACCGCAAGATGTGCGACTGCCCGGAAGGTTTTGTACACGGGCTCGCCCTGCCGCGGGCACGGGTCACCGGAGTGGAAGACCCCAGCCGCCCTGACGGCATCTGGGGTTTCGCCTGGGCGGCCGCCTGCGACAGGATCGGGGACGAGTCCGCCGCCGCGCTCGTGGTGAACCCGGCGGGGATGCGCGACCAGGACCAGCTCCACGTGCACATCGTTCGGCTGCAAAAGGACGCCCGGCAGCGCTTCGACGCGGCCCGGGTGGCCGTGGTGCAGAAACTCGGCGAGGTCTGGGGCGCCGCCGGCCGGGTCGCGCAAGCGGCGGGACTCGCCGACTACGGCGTACTGGTGGCCCGCCGCCCCGGGGGAGGCTTCCTGGTGGTGGTCGACCCGCAAAGCCCCGAGAAGGACTATTGCCTGGCGCGCTGCAGGTGAGGCGTCGCGTGAGCGCCCATCCTGCACGACCTGTGGCACGACACTCTTACCTGCGGCAACCCTTTCGGGCGCGCCTTAAGCGGGGGAAGCCATGACGAGCGAAGCTACCGGGCCGCACCAGTTCAGCATGCCGGGGTGGATCAGCGCCGCTCCTTTCGAGCGGCTGCTCAGGATAACCATCGTGGAGGCTTGCGAGGGGCGGGCGACTCTCACCATGCCCTTTCTTATCGACTACGCCCAAGGGGCCGGACTCATGCACGGCGGCGCTCTGGTGAGCCTGGCGGACACCTCGGTCGTCATGGCGATCAAGAGCCTGCTGCCGGCCGGGTCGCATTTCGCCACGCTTCGCCTGGAGACCAAGTTCCTATTGCCGGTCAAGAGGGGGGTGGTGACGGCCCGGGCGCGGGTACTTTCCCGGGTCGACAGGACCATAGAGGGGGAAGCGACCCTTTACGATGACCAGGACAGGGCGGTTCTGGAGTTCGCTTCGACCTTCAAGATCGCCCGGGATACCCGGATATCCGGCATCAGCTTCGTCGCAGGCCAGCCACCCGAAGGCAGCACAGACTAAGCTCAGCGCAAGCTCCCCAGTAGCCACCTTGCCCCCACGGCAGGGGCACCCCCAGCGGCTGCCCACTCCCCGGGGAGCGTCCTTTGGCCCGCCTTTCATCCGGTGACCGCGATCACCTCCTCGTAGGTAGTGATACCCTGCAGCATCTTCTTGATGGCGAGCTCCCTCAGCGGGACCATGCCGTCGCGCCTGGCGACCGCCTGCAGGTTGGCCAGATCGAGTTTCTCCGTGACCACACCCTTGATCCCCTCGTTCACCTCGAGCACCTCCATGATCCCGGTCCGCCCCCGGTAGCCGGTGCCCCGGCACTCTCCGCACCCGGCCCCGTAGCTGACCCGCCCCGCCTTCTGGAGACCGAGATACTCGAGTTCGTCGCCCGAGAGCTCCCGCTCCCTTTTGCAGGCCGGGCAGATCTTTCTCAAGAGCCTTTGCGCGATGATGCCGATCACCGTCGAGGTGATCAGGAAGGGGGGGACGCCGAGGTCGAGCAGCCTGGTTATGGAGGAGGGGGCGTCGTTGGTGTGCAGCGTGGAGAGCACCAGGTGCCCGGTGAGCGCCGCCTGCACCGCGTTCTCGGCGGTCTCCCGGTCCCGGATCTCGCCGATCATGATGATGTCCGGGTCCTGGCGCAGGATGTTCCTGAGCACCTTGTCGAAGGTGACGCCGATGGAGCTCTGCACCCCTACCTGGTTGAACTCCTCCATCACCATCTCGATCGGGTCCTCGACGGTGACGATGTTCACCTCCGGCGAGGAGAGCGCCCTGAGAGACGAGTAGAGCGTTGTGGTCTTGCCGCTGCCGGTCGGGCCGGTGACCAGGATGATCCCGTTGGGCCGGCGGATGAAGGAGCTGTAGAGCCCGTACTCGCGCGGGCAGAACCCGATCTGGTCCAGCTCCTGCATCAGCACGTCGGGATCGAAGATCCTGATCACCACCTTCTCCCCGAAGGCGACCGGCAGGGTCGAGACGCGCAGCTCGATCTCCTTCCCCCCGTGGCTGGTCTTGATCCTGCCGTCCTGGGGCCGCCTCTTCTCCGCCAGGTCCATCCGGGAGAGCATCTTGATGCGCGAGACGATCGGGGGGTGCAGCTGCCTCGGCACCGCATGCACGTTGTGCAGCACCCCGTCCACCCTGAGGCGCACCAGCGACTTCTCCCGCTTGGGCTCGATGTGGATGTCGCTCGCCCTCTGGTCGAAGGCGTACTGCAGCAGGAACTCGACGGCGGAGATGATGTTGCGGTCGGTCCCCTCGATCTCGTGACCGAGCTTCAGCCGCACGAACTGCTCCAGGTTCCCCAGGTCGACCGCCGTCCCCACCTCGGTCTCGGCCGCCTGCACCGAGGCGCGGAAGCCGAAGAACTCCCTGAGGATCTTCAGTATGTCGTTTCTCGAGGAAAGGACGCGCCGAAACTCCATGCGCTTCAGGCTCCTCAGCTCCTCGATCACCTCGTCGTTGAAGGGGTCGGCGACGGCCAGGGTGACCACCCCCTCGGAGAAACCGACCGGGACGATCAGGTGCTTCAGGGCGAAGGGTCGGGAGATGTGCGCGGTCACCAGTTCCAGGTCGAGCTTCATCGGGTTGATCTTCAGGTAGGGCATCCCGACCGCGGCCGCCAGGACCTCGGTGATGGCGTCCTCGGTCAAAAGCCTCCCGAGCGAGCCCGGGATCTCCAGGTTGAGCGAGGCAATCACCTCGGCCGGGGAGGCCTTCTCCGGGGTCTGCTGCAGGCGCCGGGAGTACCCCGCCTGCTGGGCGCCCTGCAGGCGCGAGGCCTGCGCCTCACCCTGGTCCGCCAAAAGCTGCAGCTGGGAGGGGTCGATGAGACCGCGCTGCGCCAGGATCTGTGCGACGTTCTGTATGGTGACTGACTTTTTCTTGGTCATGCAGGCTCCCTTTCCCCATGAGCTCCTACCGGGAGTATCGGCGAGAACCCTTGTAATGTCAAGGGGCTCCGACGTTGACTTTGAGGGCTTGGCGGGATATCATTAAGTTTAGCCGTGCAATGACGTTCATATGGTACCTTAAGGAGGTGCACCCATGCTGGAACTTTTGGAAAAGGCAGCACTCACCGCGCTTGGCGCCGCTTCGCTCACCCAGAAGAAGGGGGAGGAACTGGTGCAGGAGTTCAAAGCCCGCTACAAGATGAGTGAGGAAGAGGGGAGGGCCTTCCTGGAGAAGATCCAGGACATCGCGCGCGCTGGGCGGGAGCGCACCTCGGAGATGGCGGAGACCGAGGTGAAACGGGTAATGGAGCGGATCGGCATGGTGCCGCGCGAGGAGTTCGACCAGCTGGAGCGCCGGGTCAAGGCTCTCGAGGCGCTTCGGGGGGAGGACGAGGAGCCGGGGACTGAATGCTGAGGCTCATGCAGCTAAACCGCAACGTCCGGAGCATCCGGCGCTACCGCCAGATCGTCACGGTCCTGGTCGGCTATGGGCTGGGACACCTGCTGGAATATCTGAACCTCTCACAGGTCGTGGCGCTTTCCCGCCGCATGCTGCGCAGAAGCGGCGGGAAGGCGGCCCACCTCTCCCCGCCGGAGCGCCTGAGGCTCGCCATGGAGGAGCTTGGCCCCACCTTCATCAAGCTGGGGCAGCTCCTCTCCACCCGGGCCGACATCATCCCGGCCCCCTTCATCCAGGAGCTCGCCCGGCTGCAGGACTGCGTACCGTCCATCCCGTTTGCCGAGATCCGGACCCAGATCGAGCTGGCGCTTGGCGTCGCCATCGAGGAGCGCTTCCTGCTCCTCGATCCGGAGGCGATCGCCGCGGCCTCCATAGCCCAGGTGCACCGGGCGCGGCTCATTTCCGGCGCGGAGGTGGTGGTTAAGGTGCGCCGCCCGGGGGTGACCGAGCTGGTGGAGACCGACATCGACATCCTGATGGACCTGGCCTACCTCCTGGAGCGCCACATGCCGGGGAGCGACATCTACGACCCGATCGGGGTGGTCCGCGAATTCGCCTACACCATCCGGCGCGAGATGGACCTTTCCCGCGAGGCGCACGCCATAGAGAAGATCCGGGACAACTTCGCCGGGGACCCGACCCTGCATTTCCCGCAGGTCTACTGGGAGGCGACCGCCAAGGCGGTCCTCACCCTCGAGTACCTCTGCGGCATCAAGGTGAACGACCTGGCTGCGCTCGAGGCAGCCGGCCTGGACCGGCGCGAGATCGCCCGGCGCGGCGCGTCCGCCTTTCTGAAGATGGTGCTGGATCACGGTTTTTTCCACGGCGACCCGCATCCCGGCAACGTGCTGATCCTGCCGGGAAACGTGATCGGCCTGCTCGATTTCGGCATGGTGGGACGGCTCGACCCCGGCCTCAAACGCTACCTGACCGACGTTCTCAGCTGCGTCATCAGGCGGGACGTGGACGGGTTGATCCAGACCATCATCGGCGCCGGGGAGATGAACGAGACCCTCAACCTGCGCTCCCTGAAGAAGGGGCTCGCCGACTTCATCGACGGCTATCTTGAGATACCGCTCAAGGATATCGAGGTGGGCAGGATGCTCCTGGAGTTCATAGACCTGATTTCCACCCACCGGATCAAGATGCACCCGGACCTCACCCTGCTGGTCAAGGTGCTGGTGATCGTGGAAGGGATGGGGCGGGAGCTCGACCCGCAGTTCGACATGGTCGGCCATCTGCGCCCCTTCCTGGAGGAGGCGCTCCGGGAGAAGCACTCCCCCGGCCGGCTCCTGAAGGAGATGGGGGAGGCGTTTGACGCTTACCTGGGGTTGGCCCGCGACCTGCCGCGCGAGGTCAGGGAGGTCCTGAACAAGATCAACCGGGACAAGTTCCGCATCGACCTGGAGCACCGCGGGTTGGACCGGTTCAGCCGGGAGATGGACCGCTCGGCCAACCGCCTCTCGCTCTCCCTCATCATAGCTGCGCTTTTGATCGGCTCCTCCATCGCCATGCAGACCGACCGCGGTCCCCTTTTGCTCGGACTCCCCGCCTTCGCCTTCTTCGGCTACTTCTGCGCCGGGGTGATCGGGTTCTGGTGGATGGTCGCCATCATCCGCTCCGGGCGCCTGTAGAAAAACAGGTTAAGGTCATGGCTGAGGTTCAGACAAACCACCCCCTCTTATCCTTTGTGATTCAGCCTCAGGCTCAACCTGCCCATGCAACCTCGACCTGCTCATCAGTGTTGCACAAAAGCCACACCCTCCGTTGCTTTTACACCACACGCCCCCCGGCCGGGGCTCTCGAAGGGGACCAGCTGCCCGGCCCGCCCCCCGTAACTCACCGGCCTGGCGCGTTTTACCCGGACGGCTCTTCGTCCGGGTTTTTGGCCCGTTCCTTGCTTGATAGTCCGCATACTGATTAAATTGGGCTGGGAGCATGCCATGATATTTCAACAAACCGTGGGGAACAAAGTAACCTTCAGCGGCATCGGCCTGCACACCGGGAAGCCGATCACCCTGACGCTGCGTCCCGCCGAGTCGGGAACCGGGGTCGTGTTCCACCGGGTCGACCTTTTTCCCGCAGTCTCCATCGAGGCGCGCGCCGCCAACGTGGTCAGCACCAGGCTCTCCACCACCATCGGTCGCGGCGAGGCGAGCGTCTCCACCATCGAGCACCTGATGGCGGCCCTCTACGGTTGCGGCATCGATAACGCCCATGTCGACATCAACGGCCCGGAAGTCCCGATCATGGACGGCAGCGCGGCCGCCTTCGTGGCGGGGATCGTCAAGGCCGGCACCAAGGGAAGCGGCAAGGCGCGCAAGTACCTGGTCGTGAAGAAGCCGGTCAGCGTGGTCGAGGGGGACAAGAAGATCTCCATAATACCGTCGCGCCACTACAAGATATCCTTCGACATGCAGTTCGCGCACCAGGCGGTGCGGAGCCAGACCAGATCGATGACCTTCACACCGCAGGTGTTCGCCGGCGAAATCGCCTCGGCGCGGACCTTCGGCTTCCTGGCCGAGGTGGAAATGCTTCAGGCGCACGGCCTCGCCCTGGGCGGCTCGATGGAGAACGCGGTGGTGATCGGCGACGAGGGGGTCCTGAACCAGGAGGGTCTCCGGTTCCCGGACGAGTTGGTGCGCCACAAGATCCTCGACTCGGTGGGCGATCTGGCCCTCGCCGGGCACCGCCTGATCGGGCACGTCAAGGCGACCAAGTCCGGACACGACCTGAACCACAAGCTGGTATCCGAGCTGCTCCGGCGCCCCGACTGCTTCGCTCTGGTCGAATTCACCCCGCAGGCGACCAACGCCCCCTTCAACCTCATCCCCGAGCTCTCCTGGCTGGAGGCTTAACGGCAGGTCAAGGTCGAGGTTGTGGTTACCTAGCAAGCCAACCGCTGCGCCAAGAGCAGCTCCTCATGAAGGGGCTGCTCTTTTTCTATGGCCGTGGCGGTAACCCGCTTGAATTCCAGCCCCCTTTCATATAGAGTGGCCCCATGCAAACCAGATCAGATCAGGGCGCCCCCCCCCCCGCCACCGCGGGCTCCGGACTGCCGCCCGCCGAACTTAGGAAGAGAAAGCGCGAGGCGGTGATCGTCTTTTTGTCGCTTCTGGCCATCCTGCTGTTAACGAGCGCCGAGATCCACCTGTCCCGCCTCAATTCCGAGGTGCCGATCGGCAGCAATATCACCATCTTCGGCATCATCAACGTCATCATTCTGCTCATCATACTGCTCGTTTACCTGGTCTTCCGCAACATCGCCAAGCTCCTTCTGGAGCGCCGCAAGAACGCCCCCGGCTCCCGGCTACGCACCAAGCTGGTGCTCGCCTTCGTGACCCTTTCGCTGGTCCCCACCATGCTGCTTTTCTTCGTTTCGGCCGGCTTCATCACCAACAGCATTCAGAACTGGTTCAACAAGCAGGTGGAGAACTCCCTGAACGAGTCGATGGAGGTGGCGCAGACCTACTATAAGAGCTCCGCCGCCAACGCCCTGTATTACGGCGAGCAGATTTCCGACGCCATCAAGCAGAGAAAGCTCTTGAACGAGGAGAACCTCCCGGCCCTGAAGGCGCTGGTGCGCCAGAAGCAGAAGGAGTACAATCTGGGGGTCGTGGAGGTGTTCTCCTCACAGCGCGAGGAGCTGATCCGCGCGGCCAACCCGAAACTGCCGCTCGGGGAGTTCACCAACCCATCCTCCGAGGACATCAACGTCGGGCTCGCCGGCCAGGAGCTGACCCGTGTCAACGCCATGGGGAAGGCCGACCTGATCCGCGGCATCGTCCCGGTGCGCTCCAACTGGAACCAGAAAGACGTGGTCGGGGTGATCGTGGTGAACTACTACGTCCCCTACTCCATGGTGGCCAAGATGCGCGAGATCTCTGCCTCCTACCATGAGTTCCGGCAGCTGAAGATCATGAAGAACCCGATCACCACCGGCTACATACTGACCCTGTTCCTGATCACCATGGTGATCGTCCTGCTGGCGGTCTGGTTCGGCATCTACCTGGCAAAAAGCCTGACCATACCGATCCAGGAACTTGCCGAGGCGACCCGGCAGGTGGCCGAGGGAAACCTGGACGTGCACCTAGGGGAGACCGGGCATGACGAGATCGGCATGCTGATTTCCTCCTTCAACCTGATGACCACGGATCTGCGGAAAAACCAGCTGGCGCTGCAGGAGACCAACTTTGAGTTGCAAAAGAGCAACCTGGAGCTGGAGCAGCGCCGCCGCTACATGGAGGCGGTGCTGGCCAACGTCACCGCGGGGATAATTTCGGTCGACAAGGACGGCCTGTTGACCACGGTGAACAAGTCGGCCGAGAAGCTCTTGCTCATCAACCTGGACAAGGTGTCCGGGCACAATTTCCGCGAGGTGCTGCGCCCCGAGCACCTGGACATCGTCAAGGGCCTCTTGCGCGACATGGTACTCTCCAAGCAGGACTCCATCACCCGCCAGGTGACCATCCCGATGCGGGAGGGGGAGCTGACCCTGCTCACCAACCTGACCGTCCTCAAGGACGAGAACGACTGTTTCATGGGGATGGTGGTCGTGCTGGACGACCTGACCTCCCTGATCAAGGCGCAGCGCATGGCGGCCTGGCGCGAGGTGGCGCGCCGTATCGCGCACGAGATCAAGAACCCGCTCACCCCGATCCAGCTCTCGGCCCAGCGCCTGAGGAAGCGCTACCTCTCCCGCTTCGAGGGTGAGGAGAAGGTGTTCGACGACTGCACCGCGATGATCATCAAGTCGGTGGACGAATTAAAGGGACTGGTGGACGAATTCTCCAACTTCGCCCGGATGCCCGCCGCAGTCCCCTCCTTGAACGACCTGAACGCGATACTGAAGGAGGCGCTCACCCTGTACCAGGAGGCGCACCGCTCCATACGCTTCACCCTGAAGACCGACGACGCCATTCCCGCCATCCTCCTGGACCGGGACCAGATCAAGAGGGTGCTCATCAACCTTTTGGACAACGCGGTCGCGGCCGTCGAGGGGGAGGGGGAGATCGAGCTGGCCAGCGCCTTCGACACCGAGCTGAAGATGGCCACCTTCAGCGTCTCCGACACGGGGCACGGCATAGCGCCGGAGGACCGCCCCCGGCTTTTCGAGCCCTACTTCTCCCGGAAGAAGAGCGGCACCGGCCTGGGCTTGGCGATCGTGAACACCATCATCACCGACCACCACGGCTTCATCAGGGCGAAGGAAAACTTCCCCAAGGGGAGCCGCTTCATCATCGAACTCCCCGCGGACGCAGCCGCGTGACGGGCTGCCTGCGCCATCGGACCGAACCATGCGCTTGAAAGGCATACGATCCTGGATACTGCCGCTATCGGCGGCGCTCGTCTCGCTCGTGGTAATCGGGGGGAGCCTCATGCTGCGGTTCCTCGATCTCGACACCTACAAGGCCGAGATCGTCGCCCAGGTGAGAGGCGCCCTGAAAAGAGAGCTGCGCTACGAGACCGGAGATTTCTCCTTCCGCTACGGCCCCGCCTTCAGCTTCACCGGGGTGACCGTCAAGGAGAAAAACGGCAGCGACGATTTCATCCGGGCCGACCGCCTCACCATCAAGATCGCCCTGATCCCTCTGCTGCGCCGCGAGCTCGTCTTGACCCGCATGCAGCTGGAGCGTCCCGTGATCCGGCTCTCCCGCGACCGGGACGGGATGTTCAACATAAGCGACCTCCTGCAGGAGAAGCCGGGGGGAGCCCCGCCGGCGATTCGGGGGGTCGAACTCAAGAACGCAAGCATCAGCTTCAGCGACGCCGCCGTCTCCGCCCCCCCCATGGTCACCGAGCTTTTCGATACGGACCTCTACCTAAGCCAGCTCACCCGCGGCAAGAACTGCGACTTCAAGCTCTCCGGCAAACTCAAATCGGGGGGCAAAAAGGTGCCGATCTTCCTTGCCGGCAACGCCAAGCTTCCCGGCAAGGACCAGCCGCTGAGCGCCACGCAGCTGGTCGGCCGGGTGAAGTGCGGCCCGATCGACGCGGGGCGTTTCTGGCCTTATTACGGGCACTTCCTCCCCTTCAAGAGCCTCGCCGGGGGCCTGGAACTGGAGGCTAGTTTCAAGGGTCGCCCGGCCGCCTTCAAACTTGACGGGGAGTTGCAGATCTCCGGGCTGCGGCTGGACTACCCGCAGGTGTTTCACGCGCTACTCGCCCCGAAGTCCCTCAAGGCCGCCTTCCAGCTGGAGCTTAGCGAGCGGGACCTCGAGCTGAGTTCCCTGAAGCTCAGCCTGGATGGGCTCGCCGTGCAGGGGAGCTGCCGGCTCTCCGACATCTACGGCAAGGACCTGCGCATCACCGCCAAGGCGACCACCAACCGCTTCGACCTGCGCGATTTCCGCCAGTACATTCCCTACGGCATCATCGTCAAGGACACCGCCGACTTTATCGAGCAGAAGATCGCCGGGGGGAACTACCGGCTGGAGGAAGGGAGGTTGGACGGACGGGTGAGCCAGATCCTCCACATGGAGCGGGGCGACAACGCCCGGATCCTTTACGTGCGGGCCCGGGCCGAGGGGGGCATCGTCAACTACGGCTCGGGCATCCCGGTCTTCAGCGCCATCAAGGGGGAGCTGGAGCTGGCCGGCAAGGACTTCAACCTGAAGGCGATGAGCGGCAGCTTCGGCACGTCCCCTTTCACCCTGGAGGGGAGTATTGCGGACTTCCCGCTCGACCTGCCGACCCGCTACCTCTTCACCATGAACCTGCGCCCCAGGCTCGGCGAGCTCGCCTGGTTCCTGGGGCACGGGCGCGGGGATAGGGCGGCCCTCTCCGAAGGGTCGACGCTGAAATTGACCGGCGCGGGGACCACGTCCCTCTACAACCTCTCCGGCGACTGGGACCTCGCCGGCGCGTCCTACTCCTTCCCGGACCTGGTGACCAAGCCCGCGGGGCGCAGCAACACGCTCTCCTTCCGGGGGAGCTTCGACCGGGAGCAGTTCCGGCTGGCAGCCTCGCGCTACACCCTCGCCCCCCTGGTGCTCTCCGCCAGCGCCGTCAGCCGCTACGCCGGCGGGATCAGCCTCGAGGTGAAGACCAACCAGTTTCCCGCCGCCGAGATCGCCCCGCTGCTGCCGACCGCAAAAAAGTACCTCCCCTCCGGCCGGCTGCAGGCTGCCCTCCAGGCCACGGGCGACAGTCTCGAGACCCTTTCCTGGGGAGGGGAGATCACGCTCGCCGGTTTCGCCTTCCGGCCGGGCGACCGGATCAAGGCGGTTTCCGGGGTAAACGGGACCCTGCGCTTCAACGGCGACTCCCTGGAGAGTTCCCAGCTCTCGGCGCGGCTCGGAAACTCCAGCATCAGCGGCCGGGGAACCCTGGACGGCTTCAAGTCCCCAACCATCTCGCTCTCCTTCGCCTCCCCCTCCCTCGACCTGGCCGACCTCGGATTCACCGCGGGGAAGCAGCCGCTTCGGGTGGAGCGGGTACAGGGAACGGTCTCGCTTAAGGACGACAACCTGCAGATCAGCACCCTTTCCGGGCAACTCGGGAAAACTGTCCTGCAGCTGAAGGGGAGCATCCAGGAACTGCAGCACCCGAAGATCGACGTCAGCGTCTCCTCACCGCACCTGGAGCTGGAGGATATCACCCCGCTTTTCGCTCACCAGGGCGGCAGCGGCGGTAGCGGTTTCAGCCTCAAGATGCACCTGAGCGCCGCCGAGGGGAAGGCGCGCGAGATCCCGTTCCAGCGTCTCAAATGCCTGGTCATGCTGGAGGACAAGATCCTCTACCTGCAGCCGATGGAGTTCTCCTGCCTGGACGGCGAGGTGACCGGCAAGATCCGGATGGACTTCGGCCCGGCGGCGCCGCGCTACCAGGTGAACTGCAACCTGCAGCGGGTCTCCGCCGACCGGCTCCTGCACGCCTTGGGGGTGAAGAAGCAGGAGGTGATCGGCGCGCTCTCGCTGCAAGGCGATATCTCCGCCAAGGGGGAGAACGCCCAGGAGCTGAAGCAAAGCGCACTGGGCGCGCTGAAACTGAAGGTGGAGCATGGCAACATCAGGAAGTTTGCCACCCTCTCCAAGGTCTTCTCCATACTGAACGTAGCGCAGCTTTTCAGGTTCCAGCTCCCCGACATGGTCTCGGGGGGGATGCCGTTCAACAAGATCACCGGAGACTTCGCGATCCGCGACGGGATCGCCTCGACCCAGAACCTGCTCCTGGACAGCAACGCCATGAACATCTCGACCGTCGGGAAATTCGACCTGGTGCGCAACCAGCTCGACCTCACCATAGGTGTGCAGCCGCTGCAGACCGTGGACAAGGTGGTGAGTCACATCCCGATCGTCGGGTGGATCCTGACCGGCAAGGACCGCTCGCTCATCTCCACCTATTTCGAGGCAAAGGGCCCTATCGAGGACCCCCGGGTGACTGCAGTTCCGGTCAAGTCCCTGGGGAAGGGGGTGCTCAACATCTTCAAAAGGGTGTTCGAGCTGCCGTCCCGGCTTTTTACCGACACCGGCGAGGTGATAATCGGCAAGTAGCGCGCTGGGAAGCGCCGGCGTAACCTGTGCGCCACTTTTTTTATTGTACAGTGCGGGACGGATGTGGTACCTTACCGACGGTTAACGTCTAAATTTACCCAACTCGGAGGAAACTGTGAAGAAGACTTTGGTAGTCATGTTGGCAATTGTTGCTGTGGCAGCTGCCGGCTGCAAGAAAAAAGAAGAAGCACCTAAGGCAATGGCACCCGAAGCAGCACCCGCAGGGCAGATGCCCACAGTTGCCCCCGGCGCGGATCCCCATGCGGGCCTGAAGCCGCAGGAGATCAAACCCGGCGCAGGGCATAAAGGGAAGGTCACTGAGACCATGGATTCCGGCGGATACACCTACGTTCAGGTCGACGAGAACGGCCAGAAAATTTGGGTTGCCGTCATGCAGACCCCGGTGAAAGTGGGCGACACCGTCGAGTTCCCCGACTCACCGCCGATGGTCAACTTCCAGAGCAAGACTCTCAAGCGTACCTTTGAGAAAATCATCTTCGCACCGGGCCTCGCAGTTAACAAATAAGACCCGGCGCAAAATGGCATAAAAGACGGGCACGACCGGAAACGGGCGTGCCTTTTTTTTTGAACTCCTCGCCCCCCGTTCCCCAGCGCCTCCTCCCCCCGGGCAGGGGTGGGAAAAGCCTTTCCCCAGCCCCAGAAGCGCGGACGATCAGGATAGTTTCAGGGCCGACGCCTGCCCGCAGCAGCCGCGGCTCCCCCTTCCAGCGCCTCGGGGTCGCCGGGGGCCAATTCCAGTGCCTGGCCGAAAAAGCGTCGCGCCTCGCCAGCATGCCCCTCGTTCAGGGCGAGCTCGCCCATGGCAAGCAGCGCGGGGAGGTGGCCGGGGACCAGTTCCAAAGCGGCGAGGTAGGCCGACTTCGCCGCGGCGTACCGCCCCAGCCGCCCCTGCACCCCGCCCATGAGCAGATACCCCCAAGGATTTTCCGGTTCGCTCCGGGTCATACCACGGAGCAGCGCCAGGGCAGCCTCATGGTCACCCTCCTCCTCCAGCACTTCCGCCTGGAGCATTTCAGTGACGAAGCTGTAACCCACCAGGGCGCGCTGCCGCGCGAAATCATCCCGGGTGAAGCGCGCCTTGCCGGCCGCCTTGCCGAGCGCCTTCAGCAACGCGCGCCGGGCGTGCTCCACGAAAGGATCCTGACGCACCGAAAAACCGTCGCCCCCCGCCGCGTCGAAGAGCCCGGCGGGCACCGCCCCGCTTTGCACCGCGCGGGCGAAGAGCTGGGTCCCGGGATAGTAGACCAGCGGAGAGACCTGCCCGTCCTGCGGCCTGATCCGGCCGATGAGCTGCACGGTCTGCTGCAGGTCGGACTCTGCCTCACCCGGCACCCCGGTGATCAGGTAGACCGAGAGGTTGATGCCGACCCGACGCACGGAGGCAGCGGCCTGCTCCACATCGGCCTGGGTGATCCGCTTGCCGAGCGCCTTCAGCACCGCCGAAGAGCCCGACTCCACCCCGAACTGGATGCACTCGCAACCGGCCCGCTTCATGGCGACCAGCATCTCCTCGTCAACCGCAGTGACACGGGACTGGCAATTCCAGAGGATGCCGAGCTTGGCCTCCTCCAAGAGACGGCAGATCTCCAGCACCCGGCCCCGGTCCGCAGTGAAGGTGTCGTCCCGGAAGGAGAAATAGACCAGGCCGAAGCGCTCACGCAGCAGGCCGAGTTCCGCGACGACGGAAGGTGGCGAGCGGAAGCGGACCCCCTTGCCCCAGAAGAGCGGCGAGGAGCAGAAGAGGCAGCTGGCCGGGCAGCCTCGCGAGGTGATGACGAATTCCAGCTGGCGCCGGTAATCGACGCCGATGCTCGCACCTCCCTGCGCGCCGGGGGTGGGGAGCGCGTCCAGGTCCCGGATTGCAGGGCGAGGCGCGCTACGCAACAGCTCCGCCCCCTGGCGGTAGGCAATACCTGCGACTTCGCCAAGGCTTCCTCCGGACGCGAGCGTATCCAGGAGTTCCACCAGCGTCTCCTCCGCCTCGCCGAGTACAACCGTATCGATTTCCGGATGGGCCGCCAGGGTCTCCAGTGAGGTGTGGGTGGCGTGGGGCCCACCCAGGAGGATGCAGCAGCCAGGGTCGAGCTCTTTCGCGAGCCGGGCCAGCCTCAGTGAATCGACCCGGTTGTGGGTGAACTGAGAGATGCCGAGCACCGCAGGGCGCAGTACCTTCAGTACCTGGCGCACCCGGTCCCAGCCGAAGCCGGAAAGGTTCGCCAGCGTCACCTCGTGGCCCCGTCGGCGCAGCACCGCGTCCAGGGAGAGCAGCCCCACCGGCAAAAGCGAGGTGAACGGGTCGCCGGCTCCCTCGGGATGGGACTTGTATGCCAGTAGTACTTTCATCTCTTTTCCGCTCATGGTGTAAAGTCCGGAAAACCGGGGAAGCGACAGGACTCGTGGCAGCGCCGCCGCCCTCCATGATACCCTAAGTCTCGGCGTTGCGACCAAAAAAAAATCCGGCCAAGGGTCGGATTTTTTCGATAGCTGTCGTCTGGTCGCCCCGGCTAGTTGCTGCTGGTGAGGCCAAGGGCGTCGTTTTGCATGGCGTCATCCGGCCGTTCCTCCTCGACGCCGAGGATCAGGTCGTCAAGTTTGAAGACGTCCGGGTTCACCTTGGTGATCCGCTTGGCCCCCAGAAAGCGGGAGCGGTAGTAGGCGGTGTTCATCGAAGAGATCACCACCTGGTGATCCCTGGAGGAAGCATGGATCATCTTGTTGTTGCCGAGGTAGATGCCGACGTGCGAGGCGTAGGAGGCGTAGGTGCTGAAGAAGATCAGGTCTCCCTTCTGCAGATCACCCGGGGTTACCACGCTTCCCACCTCGAACTGCTCCCGTGCGGTCCTGGGGAGCGCTACCTCGAGCTCGCCGAACACCTTCTGCACAAAGGCGGAGCAGTCGATGCCACCCGACCGCGAACTGCCGCCGAAGCGGTAGCGGGTCCCAAGAAAGCCGTAAGCGGACTTCTTCAGCTCCTTGATGCCGTCAACCTTAAGCTCGGTGCTTTTCTGCAGGTCCACCTGGTGCTCCGGCTCGGTCTCAGTCAACTCCTGGAGACTCTGCTCGTAGTCCTTCTCGTTGAAGAGATCGCTGTGACGCAGTTGCAGCTTCCTGACGACCGCGACTTTGGGGCGAGACTCTTCCACCGGGGCGCTTTCCCTCAAGACCAGAACCTTCCCCTTCTTGACCCTGCTGCTTTTGAGCCCGTTCAGCCGCTTCAACTCCGCCACCGTAATCCCGGTCTTCTGGGAGATGCGCGACAGCGTCTCGCTCTTCTTCACCTTGTAAACCGAGGCATTGATCGCCCCGGATGCTGCCACGGTGCGGGGCGGGATGACCAGGAGCAGCTTCGGTTTTATGTTGTCACCAACCAGGTTGTTGGCAGCTTTCAACTCTTCAACGGTGACATGGTATTTCTTCGCGAGTGTGCGGACTGTTTCATTCTTCTTTACGCGATGGGTCTTTGCGGCATGGGCCAGGGAAGGGAGGGAGAGCATGATAATGCTTAGGGCTAGTAGCTTAAGTCGATGTATCATTAATCCTCCTTCACTTGTTTTACAAATTATCACGGGTGCTATGTTTTATATAACAATTGGGTGTCACTGTCAACCCAATTGATGGCATTCTCCCGGAAAGCAGCGGCAGTTCCCTTACGAATCAGACCCTTCCACACCTAGCGTTCTTTGATCGTGCCGTCCTTGCGCAGCTTGCGCTCGGCGATGACCCGGATCTGCGAATGCTCGATGCTGTCCACCACGATTCCCGGCGGCAGCTTGATGTCCTCTTTCCTGATGACGATGCTGTTCCCCCCCTCCTTGACCTTGGCCAGATCAACATCGACGAAGACCTTTCCGTTGAGTTCCGTCGGTGAAGCCACCAGGTTGGAGAACGCCTTCAGCTGGAGATCGACCTCGTCCGGATAGCTGCGCGTCAGGACCAGCGAGTCCGGGAGGTTGTGGAACTTGATCGGCGCGGGGAAGGTGAGGATTTCCCCCTGCCTGAAGGTGATCAAAAGCCAGCTCGCCAGCACCAGCACCAGCACTCCCAGCTTGGGCCAGAAGTTGCTGAACAGCCGGGCCTTGATGCTGACCCGCTGGGCCTCCCGGGAAAGCGGCAGCAGCAGCGAGGTGAGCCTTTCGTGGAGATCGGCCGGAGAGCCGATTGTTTCCAGTTCCCCGCCCAGCGACAGGGAGACCTCGCCGCGCTCCTCGGAGACGATCACGATCGCCGCGTCGCAGCGCTCCGAAAGCCCGATCCCCGCGCGATGCCGGGTACCGAGATGCTGGGGCACCTCGGCGCTCACCGAAAGCGGCAGATGGCAGGATGCCAGCGCCAGCCTGCCATCCCGGATCAGCACCGCGCCGTCGTGCAGAGGGGAGACCGGGATGAAGATGCTGGTGATCAGCTGCCCGCTCACCAGGCTCTCCAGCGGGACGCCGTGCAGGATGTACTCGTCCAAAAGCTCCTCGCGCTGGAAGACCACCAGGGCGCCGATGCGTTGCGCGGCGAGGTCGAAGATGGCGGCCGAAAACTCCAGCAGGTCGATGCGCAGCACCGTTTCCTGGCGGTCGAAGAATTTACGCAAGAGGCTCAACCGGTACAGCGCCTGCCGTATCTCCGACTGGAATACCACGATAAGCAGGACCAGCAAAACCGTACCGAGTTCCTGCAGGATCCAGCTGGTCATGAAAAGCCCGAGGTTCTTGGTGATCACGTAGAGGATCCCGAGGAAGAGCAGTCCGAGGACTACCTGAAGCGCCTTGGTGTTCTTGAACCAGCTGTAGAGCTGGTAGACCAGAAAGGACATGATCAGGATGTCCGCTATGTCCTGAGGCCGGAAGTGCGGCAGCACGCGTTATGACTCCTTTCTGTTGGTATCGGATGGGGTACGGTACGGCAGGCAGTTGACTGTGAGGCACCGTTTTTACTGGCAAGCCGGGCGGCTTTATGCTAAAAAATTAGCTTCAGGCACGCTGTGTGCCGACGAACAGGCTAAAATTTATAGCATTTTAGGCTTTAAAAAGGTAGGAAAATATGTACGCATTGTCGGAAAAGGGTGAACGTATACGCGCCATGTTCGGGAGCATAGCGCCGCGCTACGACCTGCTGAACAGGCTCCTCTCGCTCGGGATCGACCGGCGCTGGCGTCGCTTCGCGGTCGGCAAGATCGGCCTGTCCGGCGCCGGACGGGTTCTGGACGTGGCTACCGGCACCGGCGACGTGGCCCTGGAGATCGCCTCCCAGACCCCCGCCTCCGTCAGCATCGTGGGGGTCGATTTCTGTCCCGAGATGGTCGACCTGGGACGGGTGAAGGTCGCGCAGTCGCGCCATGCGGGGCGGATCACCCTGCAGGTGGCACCCTGCGAGGAGATCCCCTTCGAGGAGAAAAGCTTCGACGCGGCCACCATATCCTTTGGCATCAGGAACGTGGTGGACCGGTTCAAGGGGCTTTCCGAGATGCGGCGGGTGCTCAAAGAGGGAGGGAGGGTGGTCATCCTAGAGTTCTCCACCCCGACCTCGCCGCTCTTCAGGTCGCTGTACCATTTCTACTTCCTGAAGATGCTCCCGGTGATCGGCGGCCTCTTCTCCCGGGAGAGCGCCTACCGCTACCTCCCCGATTCCGTGCTGGAGTTCCCCTCGCGGGAAAGCTTCAAGGCGATGATGGCCGAGGTCGGCTTTAAGGACGTGCAGCATTTCGACCTGACCGGAGGCATAGCAACGGTTTACCTGGGAACCAGATAAATCAGGTAAGGGTCAAGGTTAGCTTGAGAGTCCAGGAGAGGTCCCCGCGGTTTTCTCAACCTCGACCTTAACCTCCTCTTCCTGTTTTTTAAAGATCACCCGGGCAACCGGGTTTTCAACCGAGGTCTCCTCCTCGACCAGCAGGATGCTGCCGTCCAGCCGCGAAAAAAGTGTTTCGAGTTCCCCCTGGTGCAGCAGGAAGTTTTTGCTGTGCTCCCCCTGCAGGGTAGGGATCTCCAGGATGGTCTCCATCAGGACCACCCCGCACGGCGCCAGGGCGTCGACCAGCATCGGGATAAGCGGCCTCAGCAGGAAGTTGAAGTTGATGATCAGGTCGTAGTTCTCCTGCAGTCGATAGTTCTCCAGGTCCGCCTGGACGAAGTTCACCCGCACTCCAAGTTGAGCAGCCCGCTTGATGCCCCTGGCCAGCCCGCGTTCCGAGATATCAACCGCAGTAACCTCAAAGCCGTTTTGGGCTAGGAAGATGCCGTTTCTCCCCTCGCCGCAGGCTATATCCAGCGCCCGCCTCCCCGCCAGCGCACGAATCAGGTCAAGGTTTTGCTCAAGAAACCGGGAGGGAGCGCAGGAGAAAAAATACTCCGTGCCCGTGTAGCGGGCGTCCCATTTGATGCGATCCTCCTCCATGACACCCCTCCCGGTAATTCTCTTTAAATCCTTTGAGTCCTTCCATCCATTAAATCCCTGGCCACTTTCCCGTCAATGCCACAAAAAGTCAAGTAATCTCAGCTTTCCCCGGCGGGCTTCGGGGAGTCAGGACTTATTCTGTCGCACCCCTGTGGTTTACTGTAGAAAAACCAGGGAGGTGCAACCATGATTTACCTGACCAACGACGCGCTGGACCAGGCAGTCTACTTCGAGCTGCGCAGCAGGGAGCCCAGGAAAAGAGGAAACGGCAGCGAGAAGCTCTACTTCGGCCTCCTGGGTAACGGCGTGCACGAGGTGGCGGTGACGCTCAAAAGCCTGCGCGGCTGCGTCGAGGTGGTCTTCGGAAGGAGCGAGCTTTTCAGCTTCGTGGAAGAGGACGCGCTACGCAGGATGCTCGGAGAGATGATGTCCGGGGACACCATGCACTGACCTTAGCTTGCGTGACGGCACTATGCGGTGGCGGCGAGCGCTGAATCTTGATATAACTACCAGTAGCATTAATCATGATTTAACAAAACCGCCAGGGACGGCTTGTATCCGCAGCTTCCCCGCCGGCGGGCAAGCTGCGCAGGAGCGTTTTCTTCATGCAAACCATAGACTCGCTGTTACGATCGCGCTGCGAGACCTTTGCCGGCCGGACGGCCCTGCGCCAGAAGGTTTCCGGGAGCTGGCAGGAGACCAGCTACCGTGAGCTTTGGGAAGGGTCGGGGCGCATAGCGGCCGGCCTGATCCGGCGCGGCTTTCAACCGGGGGGGCATGCCGCACTGCTGGCACCGTCCTCCATCCGCTGGGTCGAGTGCTACCTCGGCATCCTACGGGCGGGCGGCGTCGTGATCCCCATCGACAAGGAACTCAAGAGCGCCGAACTGCGCCACATCCTTACCGACTGCTCGGCCCGGGTGATCTTCACGGACCACCCCTACCTCGATGCGCTGCTCGAGTACGTCCCGGTTCTTTCGACCCTGGATTGCATCTTCGTGCTGCACCCGGTAAGGGAGGAGGCGGGCGACCCGAGGACGGCCCAGGCTCTGGAGGCGCTGCAGTCCGAGTGGCAGGAACTGGTCAGCAGCCACCATCTCCCGCCCGAGCGGGTGGCCCGCATCGAGCAACTGGCGGGGCAACTGCACCACCGGCACTGTGGTGGCGCGGGCTCCAAGTCTCCCCGCAAAGAGGTGCAGGACCCCTTCTCGCCGACCCTGGCGACCCGCAGGGCGCTGACCCGCGACGGCAGGCTCCTCCCCCTCGACGCACTGGGCCGGGATGCCACGCCCTATCCCTCGCCGCGTGGCGCCGCCGATACGGCCGTCATTCTCTACACTTCGGGGACGACCGGGCGTTCCAAGGGGGCCATGCTCTCCCACAGCAACATCGTCTCCAACATGCAGGGGGCGGCCAGCCATTTCAGCCTGGACGACACCATGCACACGCTCTCCTTCCTGCCGATCAACCACGTCTTCGAGCAGGTGGTCGGCGTGCTGCTCCCGCTCTCCGTGGGGGGGAAGGTTTCCTTCGCCGAGTCGCTGAAGAAGCTCGGGGAGAACCTGGCCGAGGTGCAGCCGACCTTCCTGCTCGGCGTCCCCGCGGTCTACCAGATGATCCTGGAGCGGATCCGGAAAAAGGTCGCGGCGAAAAAGCTCACCCGGGTGCTCTTCTCCAATCCGCTCACCCGACCGCTGGTCACCTCCCGGGTGAAGCGGGCCTTCGGGTCGGGTACCATATTCATCAGCGGAGGCGCCGCGCTCGACCCGGCCATCGCCACCGGCCTCTCCAGTTTCGGCATCCCGGTCTACCAGGGGTACGGCATAACGGAGACCTCCCCGGTAATCTCTTCCGAGCAGCCGCAGCGCAGCAGGCTCGGCACAGTCGGCCGGACGCTCCCCGGCATACAGGTCCGCATCGACGCCCCCAATGAGGACCGGGTCGGCGAGATCCTGGTCTCCGGCCCGAACGTGATGCAGGGGTACTATAACAACCCGCAGGCAACCTCAGAGGTGCTCCAGGACGGCTGGTACCGGACCGGCGACCTGGGACGGGTCGATCTGGACGGCTTTCTCTCCATCTGCGGCAGGGTGAAGAACCTCATCGTCACCCCCAACGGCAAAAACGTCTACCCTGAGGAGGTGGAAAACGAGCTCCTGAAAAGCCCCTACATCGCCGAGGTGATGGTGTACGGCCATCGGGTGGGAGCGGTGGCGGAGGAGGTACATGCCGTCATCTACCCGAATCAGGAGGAGCTGGAAAACCTCGCCGGCAAGCGTGGCAAGGGTGCGCTGACGCAGGCCTTCCTGGAGCAGCTGATCAGGGACGAGGTGCTCGCCGCCGGCAGGGGGCTCGCCGACTACAAGCGGGTCAAGCGCTTCACCATTCGCGAGGACGAGTTCCCCAAGACCACCACCCGCAAGATCAAGCGCTTCGCCGTCGAGGCGAGCCTCTTCACCCACGATTGAGACCCCTCCAACAACAGAGCCGCTCAGCTCCGCCAATTTAACGAGTTTTCTCGACCAGAACTCTCCTCCCACGACTTTTCCGACAGCACAGACAGGTTTAATCAATTAACTAATTACAACATAATGACTTGACTTAGGTAGTAACGGCAGTAGCATGAGCTGATAAAACCTTAGGGCACATGAGCCGCCAGTGGGCACGAAGGGCTCCTCCATCCCCCTTTCTGGAGATTCCGGGCGATGTTCATTGGCACGGGCCGCTTCGCCCGAAAGCGAAGGCAAAGGCCGCCAGTCATACTCACCCAAAAGCGTCCCCCGGCAGAGGGGGATTTACCCGGCAGTACCCAGTTAGCTCTTGGCACCATCCTCCTGCTTCCCCGCAGCTGGGGAGGGGGGGGTCGAGGCACGGCAAGCAAACCGGACCACGCAGGGATCGACCCGGCTCGGAGGGGGACGAGATGAGAAAAAAACTGGTATACGTCGGCGTTATGGGCGCCGTCTGGGGGGTAAGTTCCCTTAGCTTCGGGGCGGGCTTCAGGGTGAGCGAGCAGGGGGCCAAGGCGATGGCCATGGCAAACGCCTTCTCGGCGCAGGCGGACGACCCGTCGGCCCTTTTTTATAACCCCGCGGGGATCGCCTTCCTGCCCGGGGCCCAGGTGAACGTCGGGGCGCTGGCCATCCTGGTGCCCCAGACCGAGTTCACCGGCACCACCCCCTTGAGCGGCAACCCGCCCCTGGGGACCGGGAATTCCGTGGTAACCGAGAGGGCGAAGCGCGACATCTTCGTCGCGCCGACCTTTTACGCGACATACAGCATGGAAAGCCTGCCGGTAAGCCTCGGTTTCGGACTCAACTCCATCTACCCCCTGGCCAAGAGCTGGGACGACAGCAGCGTCTTCCGTAACCAGGTCCAGAACGTTTCCATCAAGCCGATCAACTTCCAGCCGACCGTTGCCTACCGCTTCGACAACCTGAAACTGGCGCTGGCGGCGGGTCTCGACGTCACCTACGCCGAGGTTTCCCTGCAGAAGTCGCTCTACAGTTCCGTGCTCGACCCGAACCATCCGGCACCCCCGACCGGCGCCTACGAACTGGGTTCCCTCGGGCTGGACGGCACGGCCACCGGGGTGGGGTACAACTTTGGGCTCGCCTGGAGACCGCGTCCGGAGTTGCGCTTCGGGGTCGCCTACCGCAGCCGGATCACCCTCCATGTGGAGGGGGATGCCAACTTTCTCGCCACCACGCCGTCCGGCCTGGGGGCCATAGGGCTCTCCAGCACGGCGGTCTTCCCCTACTCGCGGGCTCGCGCCACCAGCACGGCCAGCACCACAATCACCCTTCCCGACAGCCTCGACCTGGCGATTGCCTGGCTTCCCAGTGACAAGCTGACCCTGGAGTTCGATGCGACCAGGACCGGATGGAGCTGCTTCGACAAGCTCCAGCTCAATTTCAACAGCCCGCAGTTCGCCGCTTTCAACAACCAGCCAGATCCCCGAAACTGGCAGGACGCCTGGGCCTACAAGTTCGGCACCCAGTACCAGCTCACCCCGCATCTCGACCTGCGGGCCGGCTACTCGTTCGACAGCTCGCCGGTCCCCGACTCGACGGTCGACCCGCTCCTGCCCGATGCCGACCGCCACAGCTTCGCCTTTGGCACTGGCATCCACGGCAGCCAGGCATCCCTCGACCTCGCCTACATGTGGGTGCATTTCGTGGACCGGACCGTCCACAGTCAGGATCTGAACTCGCTAAGCGGAGAAAACGGCACTTTCAAGAGCGACGCCTATCTTTTCGCCGCAAGCCTGACCATGAAGTTCTAGACGCCACAACCAGCAGAGGTGATACCATGAACCGGCTCATGACATGCATGCTCCTCTTCGTTGTCATCCTGATCCCCCCCGGGTGCAGCTCCAGCACGCGCCCGTCGGAAAGCACGAGCCCCAACGCGGCGCTGTTCGACCCCACGACCGGCACCGTCCCTCTCCCCAACATCCTGGTGACGGCCACGGCCACGGACCCCATCACCCAGTACAGCAACCCGGTGACGGGATTCGTGGGGCTGCGCCCGCCCAACACCCCGATGAACCCGCTGGAGGCGCTCGCCTACGAGAACCTGTACGAGGTGGGGGGGAGCAACGCCGTCGCCGGGTTGAACGCTCCGACCTACCTCCGCTTCACCACGGCGCTCGACCCGGCCACCGTCAACGCGGCGAACATCAAGGTGTTCCAGATCACCCCCGATGACGCTCTGAACCCGCAATCCACTGAGAACAAGCGGCTCGGCTTCACCGACGTGACCGGGATGTTCAGCTTCAGTTACAGCGCCGGGAGCAGCGACCTCTCCCTGTTCCCGAACTTTCCGCTCCTGCCGGGGACGCGCTACCTCTACCTGGTGAGCAACCGGGTGAAGGACGCCGTGACTGGAGCCTCGGTCTCCAGTTCCGTTTACTTCGAGGCCCTCAAGTCGAGCGTGGCGCTGGGCGGCCCTTTCGCGGCACTGGAGCCGATCCGGGCCAACGTGCTGGTCAGCGGCCAGGTTGCACTCTCCGGCTACGCCAAGACCATGGACGACCTGATCGCCGCCCCGGCGACCACGACAGTCGCCAGCCGCGACCAGATCGCGCTCATCGGCCGCTTCATCACGACGACCGCCGGCTTCATCGCCACGGACCCCGTCAACAACCCGGTCACCAGCCTGGTGCCGATGGAGAGCGCCCTGCGCGCCTTTGCCGCAGGAAGCGGCCTGCCAGGGGGACTCCCCGGGAAGAGCTGGGTCGGCGCCGGGCTCAACAGTGCCACCGTGACGACCCCGGCCGGACTTACCCCCCTGGCGTACTGGACCTCCCTGGGCGCCGGGACCGCGCCCGCTACCGTGGGTGCCGTGGTCACCGGCAGTTTCAGCAGCGCCGACATCTCCACCAACCCCGTCGGGGTGCACAACAATCCCGGCTCCATGCAACAGGGCGTCGCCTTCGGCACCTTCAGCTCGGCCGCCGCAGTGGTGCAGCCGTTCCGCGACCCCGGGACCAAACAGCTCACCGGCTTCTACTACAACAGTATCGCCAACAGCAATCTCCAGGTACCGTTTGTCTATATCGCCCCGGCCGGCACCGCCCCCGCCGGCGGCTGGCCGCTGGTGATCTTCCAGCACGGCATCAACCATCAGAAGGAGGACGTGGTCGCCGTCGCCGGCACGCTCTCCCAAGCGGGCTTCGCGGTGGTCGCCATCGACCTCCCGCTGCACGGCGAGCTCAGGTTCCCCGGCCACCTCAGCGGAACCGAGTGGGGACAGGATTTCATAGCACTGGGAGCGCCGCTCGCCGCGCGCACCAACGTCCAGCAGGCGGCCCTCAACCTGCACCGGCTGGAACTGGTGGTCGCCACCCCGAGCTTCGGAGTTCCCTTCGCCTCCATGGGGTTCGCCTCCCTGGGGGCCAACGCCCCGAACCCGCTCATCAAGCCCAAGTACGTGAGCCTCAGCCTCGGCTCGATCGTCGGGGCCTACTACCTGGCCGGCAACACGACGCTCACTCCCGGGGCCGGGAATGCACCCTACACCCAGGCAAGCCTCAACGCCGACATGAAGGGGCTCCTGAACGTGGCGGGCGGACGCGTCGCCTACCTATTGCGGGACAGCGCCTCCTTCGGCCCCAGCGTCGACGCGGGGCTCGCGGCAAAGGGGATCGTCAAGGGGACCCCGGCCTACATCCAGTTCTTCCTGCTGACCCAGTCGGCGTTCGACCCGGTCGACCCGGCGACCATGACCACACCGCTTCCCAACCTGCAGAGCGCGGACCTGCTCCCCTCGCGCCTGTCGGGCCGTATCCTGATCCAGGAGGCGACCAGCACCGGCTTCGACGCCAACGGGGCCCCCTTGAACGGCGACCTGGTGATACCCAACTCGAGCACTCGTTATTTCGGCAACGCCCTGGGCGGGCGCGGGGTGCTCGGGACCCCGGCAGCCCTGGCGGTGGCGCCGGGATTTGACCAGCTAAGCTACCTGAGCGGCCATCTGCCGTCCTTGTTCATGTTCACCCAAGCCGGCACAGGGCCCGCCCCGAAGGTCGCCCCTGCCGCGTCTCTCACGGCGACTACCGGTCCCGGGGAGGGGTATTTCCAGTTCGACCAGGCAAAGATCAGCCATGGTTTCCTTATCGACGCGGCCACGTCACTGGCAGATCTGCAGCTTGCCCAGCAGCAGATGGCCTCGTACCTTTTGGTCGGCATCGTGGTGGACCCGACCCCACCCACCGCCCTGCCCGCCAAAACGTTGAGCGTCAGCACGCCCGGAATCAGGTGGCAGGTGACCCCGCCTGCGGTCATGCAGATCTTCGGGAATCCCGGCGGACGCTGACTGCTGCCCGGCAACCCCCTCCTTTGCTGCGCTTTTCCTGCCGTCCCCCTCCTTCCAAGGCGGGGGACGGTTTCTTTTTCCGGTGCCGCGCCGGCTCACAACTTCCCTCTCGACAAAGTGAAGTATTTGCAATATATTCGGCCAATATTGTATACACTCTCCCGCGCTGTCGTTTTTCCCCAGCGGCGGCACGGCCAGAAATACCGGCGTCACCCATTTCCCAGAAAAAGGAGAAGAGAAACGATGGCAACTCCCGAATTCACGTACCAGGAAGCCTTCCCGCTCGGCCCCGACACGACCAAGTACCGCCTCCTCCCTGACACCCAGAAGTACGTCGCCGTCGCGGATTTCGACGGCAAGGAAATCCTCAAGGTCTGCCCCGAGGCGCTTGCCATTGCAGCGAACACCGCCATGAAGGACCTCTCCTTCTTGCTGCGCCCCGAGCACAACGAGCAGGTCGCGAAGATCCTCGCGGATCCCGAGGCTTCCCAGAACGACAAGGGGGTGGCGCTCGCCTTCCTGAGGAACGCCGAGGTCTCGGCCCAGTGGGAGCTGCCGATCTGCCAGGACACCGGCACCGCCATCATCATGGGGAAAAAGGGGCAGCAGGTCTGGACCGGCGCCAAGGACGAGGAATACCTCTCCAAGGGGGTCTACCAGACCTACACCGAGGAGAACCTGCGCTACTCGCAGACCGTGGCGCTCGACATGTACGAGGAGAAAAACACCGGGACCAACCTGCCGGCCCAGATCGACCTCTACGCGACCCAGGGGACGGAATACAAGTTCCTCTTCATGGCCAAGGGGGGCGGCTCCGCCAACAAGACCTACCTGTTCCAGGAAACCAAGGCGCTCCTCAACCCGGACAGCCTGGTGAAATTCCTGGTCGCCAAGATGAAGACCCTGGGGACCGCGGCCTGCCCTCCCTACCACCTGGCCTTCGCCATCGGCGGCACCAGCGCCGAGGCCTGCCTGAAGACGGTGAAGCTCGCCAGCGCCAAGTACCTGGACGCCCTCCCCACCTCGGGCAACGACGGCGGCCAGGCCTTCCGTGACATCGAGCTGGAGGCGAAGCTGCTTAAGGCCGCCCAGGAATGCGGCATCGGCGCGCAGTTCGGCGGCAAGTACTTCGCCCACGACGTCCGCATCGTCCGCCTGCCGCGCCACGGCGCCTCCTGCCCGGTCGGCATGGGGGTCTCCTGCTCCGCGGACCGCAACATCAAGGCGAAGATCAACAAGGAGGGGATCTGGGTCGAGCAGATGGACGACAACCCCGGGCGACTCATCCCCGAGAAGTACCGCGGCAAGCACGAGCACGGCGTCAGGATCGACCTGAACCAGACGATGCCCGCGATCCTCGCCGAATTGACCAAGCACCCGGTCTCCACCCCGCTGCTGCTGACCGGCACCATCGTGGTGGGGCGCGACATCGCGCACGCGAAGTTCAAGGAGATCCTCGACTCCGGCCGCCCGCTCCCCGACTACCTGAAGAACCACCCGATCTACTACGCGGGCCCGGCCAAGACCCCGGCAGGGAAGCCGTCCGGCTCCTTCGGGCCGACGACCGCCGGCCGCATGGACTCCTACGTCGACCTCCTGCAGGAAAACGGCGGCTCCCTGGTCATGATCGCCAAGGGGAACCGCAGCCAGCAGGTGACTGACGCCTGCCTGAAGCACAAGGGCTTCTACTTAGGCTCCATCGGCGGGCCTGCCGCGATCCTCGCCGAGGAGAACATCAAGAAGGTCGAGTGCATCGACTTCCCGGAACTCGGCATGGAGGCGGTCTGGAAGATAGAGGTCGTCGACTTCCCGGCCTTCATCCTGGTGGACGACAAGGGGAACGACTTCTTCAAGCAACTGGGACTCTAAGCGAGCTGGAGCACTAGATCAAACATGCGGTTAGCCGTCATATCCTTTTAAGCCTGGACGGTTAACAGTTGCATAAAACAACTAGGTGTACTAAAAAGGCCACAGCATCCTCTGTGGCCTTTTTCTATCCTTTTTCTATTATTGCTAGCTATCCGGCACGGATGGCCTGCACCGAAACAGCAGGAAGGCCACCTCTAAAAGAAGTGGCCTAATTGGCCTGCTTGTTTCAATTCTGATCCATCGGGATCGGCGGCACCGTATCGTGGTAAGAACCGGTGTCCGTTTGCCCGCCCGCGCCGGTACCAGTCGTTCCACCGGAGGTAGGAGAAGTGGTTTGCGTCTGCGAACCACCCCAATGCTGCGAACCACCCCAATGTTTTTTGGTTTTCTGGTACACTTCAGCTGGCATGGTCGGTTCCACTCCCTGGCTCGACTGGGTCTCACTGACTCCCGGTAGTGTTATTTCCTTGCCTGACGGGGACGCGTCTGCTGCCAGGACGACCGCGGCATAAGATACGGCAACAAAAACAGCAATAAATGCAGAGAGATTTTTTTTCATAAGTACCTCCCGGTAGCTTGGGCTTTCAGCGGCACAGCAATTAAGCACCGCTAACAATATGGTAGCTTAGCGTCCGTCTTTTTGTCAAGATTGTTGCACTACCGCATGTAACGAAGCCGACAGCCGAGCGAAAAAGGCCAGCACCTTGCCGCTGTCCGGATCATAGAAGGTGGGGCATTCTCCCCACTTACCAAACAGGTAGGAGTCAAAATGAAGATCAAGAACATGGTTTCAGTACTGGCGACTCTATCAAGCTTGTTGACCTGCGGGACCGCACGCTGCGACAGCGGACTTTCCTATGATGATACCGTTAAGTTGATAAAAAACAGCATGGTCAACAGCAGCTCCGGCATACGCCAGGAGAGTTATGAATACATACGATTCGACAAATGCCGTATGGACTATGAGGTCCTCGGCACCTACCCGGTAGGTGACCTCTATGATCTGAAATTCAGCGGCATCGATTTTTCCAGCCTCAATGCTTCGGCATCACAAGTCGGCCACGACTACACGGACTTTGTCATACTGAGTTTTACCAGCTCTTTAATCCGTACCGATCGTTCCAAAGACATGAAGATCCGCACGGTGGTCATCAATGCCGCCCCTGAGGATAAAACGCGGCGGTTGCTCAAGGCGTTTTTACACTTAGGCGAGTTGTGCGGTGCCCCGAAAGGCCCTCTTTAATTCCGGCAGTCGTATTGCACTCAAAGGATAGGTAGCAATACTAAAAAAAAGGCCACAGAGGATGCCGTGGCCTTTCAGTACATCTACCGTTTCTATGCAACGAGTAACCGTCTAGATTAAGAGGATAGCATCGGGTGCTTTTCGCGTTTCCGGGGGGCAAGCGCCTACATGTACACCATGACCCGGAAGGAAATCCTGCCGTCCTTGGTGGTGAAGGGGATGGTGACCCCCTTGCACTGGACACTCATGCTGCTGCCGTTCTGGGTCGCCGGCTCGGGGGGGTCGGTGATCGGGCGCATGCGTCCGGAGACGATGAGCGGCAGGCCGAGGGCGACGGAACCGTACTGCTCGTGGTACTTGGTCTTGAAGACGCCGGCGATGTTGTTGGTAACCTCGCCCACCGCATCGTTGATCGACTCCTCGTCCGGTTCCTCCATCATCAAAAGTTCCCGGGCGATCTGGTTCGCCGTGCTCTTTTCGGTGGCAAAGATGATATAGCCGACCCGGTCGCCGGCCACCCCGATGATGCCGACCACGTCGCTCCCCATCGGGTTGATCTTCTTCTCCACCTTGCCGGCGTAGATGTCGGTATCCAGGTAGCTCTTGAAGGTGTCCTGGGTGGCCGACATGATGGTGAACATGATTTCCTCGAAGCTTATGGGGCTCAAAGTGCTACCTCCCTGGCATGAACTGCAATCAAAATATCCGACGGGCTCACAGGAACTGCCCGGGATTGTCGGTGCAGACGATCCCCTCCAGTACGTCGAGCAGCCGGTCGTTGAAGGACCCCTTCATCTCCTGCTTCATGATCTGCAGGGCGATGGACGAGGAGAGCGCCTTACGGCAGGAGCGGTCGATGGTGAGGGTGCAGTAAACGTCGCATAGGGCGCCCACCTGGGCGCTGCGCGAGATCGCCGGTCCTTTCAGCCCCTGGGGATATCCGTTGCCGTTATTGCGCTCGTGGTGGGACCGAACGATCCCCAGGGAGATGTCGCTGATCTTGGTGTGTTTTTTCAGGTACAGGTAGCCAGCCTCGGGGTGTTCCCGGTACGCCTCCTGCTCGGCCTGGGTCAGCTTCCCCTCCTTGTTGAGGATCTGCTGGGAGACGAAGACCTTGCCGAAGTCGTGCAGCAGGGTCCCGATCCCGACGTCGAGCATCTCGTCGTGGGAGAGGAGGTAGGCCTCGGCATGGAGCAGCACCGAGAGCGCGGTCACCTGCAGGCTGTGCACGAAGGTGTAGTAGTTGTGCGACATGACGCTCTCCAGCGAGTTGAAGGAATCCTTGTCGCTCGCCAGATACTTCAGGAGGTTTTCCACCAGCCGCTTGCTGCGGGAGAAGTCAGAGACCTTTTCCGGGTGTTCGAAGACATCCCCCACGAAGTTGAGCGAGGTCTGGTAGATGATCTTACCCTTGGTCTTCGACTGCAGCGAGTCGTCGTTCAGCACCCGCTCGGCGTTGTTCTCCATGAAACTGGTGATCACCTCCAGGTCGGCGGGGCTCACGAAGAGAAATTCCACGCTGTTTTCCATCAGGCGCGTGGCATCCAGGGCGGAGAAGTTCCGGCCGTGGCTTTTGTACAGGATGTACTTGTCGCCGCTGCGTATAAACAGGGCGACGTCGGGAAAGAATTCAGCCTGAATGCTCTCGATACTGACGGGTACGTACAACTCCCCCATAACTACCTCCGTCCGGCAACTTACCGGCCATCCTCCCGGATCGCACGGCACAGTAAACCATATCGGCAGCAGCGCGCCAATCTTTAGGCTCCAGTCAGGATTCTTTGCGGCTAAAGCATTAGATACCGGTCATTTCCTGGAGTTTCAGCTCTACATCGTCACCGTTTACCCGGACCGGGACTCCCCCTTCCTCCTCGCTGCGGATCACCCCCTCAGAAATCCAGACCCTGAGCCGTTCTTCCTCAACGCCGAACTTCGCTGCAGCCTCCTCGATGCTGTACCAGGTTTTTGCCACCAGCATGATCCTGCCTCCCCTTTTAGTGTCCGATGACTCATGAAATGTTTGCTCGGCCCACGCATGCATGGTATCGCTGTTGGCTTCGATGTCAAGCCGGGCCCCTGGCGCCCTTCGGGGTGCAAGGGCGCCGCGGCGGGAGCCCGCGCGTTTGGCTCCCCCGCGATTTCCAGCCGGCTCCCCCCCTGCAGGAGCGTCCTGCCAGGACGCGAAATTCCCGGCAGGAAGGCTGCTTCTGCCAATCCTCTTAAACAGAGCCGCACCTTTAAAGCGTTAATCCAGTATCCGGTTGACACTTGAACATATTGGCATAGATTAACCATAGCCCCGAAAAGGTGCCCGCCTCACAGGATACTTAGCGTCCCGGCGGGCGGCACTTCAAGGAGGCGGGAAAAATCTGTAGCAAAGAATCCGCCCCCATAGGTGCTGCTTTGCAAATCGCCCTCCATAGGAGGGCCAGACACCACCTCAGCAGATGCAGGCATGAGTCCTCCTTGGGGTAACTTTAAAACACCCGACCGGGCGCTGATAATACCTCGCGAGCCATCCCGATTGAAATCGCGCGGCAGCGCGGCCCGGAGAAGATGGGTGCCAGGTACATGAGGTACCGCGAGAGCGGGGTTACTCGTGGCGAGTTCCAGGGGAGGCCACGCCTGGCAAGGCATGACCCGAGACCGCTCGATCTCGGTTTCATCGGCAACTGCGCCGAACGGATCAACGTCCTCGATCTGGGGAGCCTCGACGCCGCGCAGTGTGCCACCCTGGCCGCCGAGTTGCAGAAGATGCGCCTTGCGGTGCGGCGCAAGATCAAGCTGATAGCGTAGCGTGGCACCCTTTGACCAGCGCCAAGCTGCCACCCCCCTCGTGGGAGCAATTTCGGTGCACCGGAAAACAGGATCAAGGGTGCGACATCACTTGTTTTAGCCTCAAAAAAATGGGCATTTTTAATTAAATACCCGGAGCCCGACACCCTGCAAACGGACAAAAAGAAGGGGAGGCGTCCAGCCCCCCCTTTAAACTTGCGCAGGCCACCACAGCTACTTTTTCTTGTACTGCTGCACGGCCTTTTCGAAACGATCCGGGTCGAACCCCTTGAGCACGACCGCATCGTCGCCGATCACGATGACCGGAACCCCCTGGCTTTTGTATTTGCCGGTCAAAAGCTCCATGGCGTCGCTGTCGATCTCCACGTCCCGGTTGATGAACGGAATGTTGTTCCTGGTGAAATACTCCTTGGCGGCCTTGCAGTGCGGGCACCAGGAGGTCGAGAAAAGGACCACCCTGGGGTAGCTGAGTTTGGGCGCCGCCTGTGGGGAAACCGGGCTCTGCGGCATGTCCTGTGCCTGCGCCAGGCCGAGCGGTTGCGTGAGGAACAGTGCCATTACTGCCGGTAGAAGTATCCGCATCATTCCCCCTTGGGCTGCTCCCTTTTCGCCGGGCCGGGAAGCGCCAACTGCCGTCTTACCAGGTGGAAGGAGAGCGGCTTGGGGCTACCCGGACGCACCACCAGGAGGGTTACCGGGGTGCCCGCCCGCCCGCGCAACCGGTGTTCCACCATATCCTTGAAGTCGCTGCCCAGCGTCGCTTTGCCGTCGATCCGTGAGATGACGTCTCCCGCCTGCACGCCCGCGAGCTGCGCGGGGCCACCCAGCACCAGTTGCCGGACCACGATGGTGCCGTCCGCACGCGGGACGCCGTCGATACCGACCCCTCCGAAGTCCCGGGAGGAATTCGCCCCCCACCCCGGCAGCGCCAGGAAGAGGAGCGGCAGCAAAACTAACCATGGCATTCTCATCATAGTCTGTTAAGTTATACGAACCGCGGCACGCCTGTCAACTATGGTTTTGCCGTGGCACCCACCCTATGTTAAGATAAGCAATCCATTGATCAAAGCGGAGTGTACCCGATGACAGTACGAACCAAGGTGAAGCAGGCGCTGGCCGAAGGGGAGCCGGGCGCGGAATACCTAGTGAAAGGGTGGGCCCGGACGGTCAGAAACGGCAAGGGGGTCACCTTCATCTCGCTCAACGACGGCTCCTCGCTCTCCGGCATCCAGGTGGTGGCGGAGCCGGATCTTGCCAACTACGCGGAGCTTACCTCCCTGGGGACAGGAGCCGCCATCGCGGTCACGGGTCTTTTGCAAGAGTCCCCCGCCGCCGGGCAGGCGCTCGAGCTGAAGGCGCTCGCGGTCGAGATCGTCGGTGCAGCGGACCAGGACTACCCGATGCAGAAGAAACGGCACAGCTTCGAGTACCTGCGCAGCATCGCGCACCTGAGGTTGCGCAGCAACACCTTCGGGGCGGTCTTCCGGGTGCGCTCCTCGCTGGCCCAGGAGGTGCACCGCTTCTTCGGCGAGCGCGGCTTTCTCTACGTGCACACCCCGATCATCACCGCCAACGACTGCGAGGGCGCCGGCGAACTGTTCCGGGTCACCACACTCGACCTGGCGCACCCCCCCCTCGCAGCAGGCGAGGTCGATTTCAGCGATGACTTCTTCGGCCGGGCCACCGGCCTCACGGTGAGCGGACAGCTCGAAGGTGAACTGTTCGCCCAGGCCTTCTCCGACATCTACACCTTCGGCCCCACCTTCCGTGCCGAGAATTCCAACACGGCGCGCCACGCCGCCGAATTCTGGATGATCGAGCCGGAGATGGCGTTTGCCGACCTGGCTGACGACGCGGACCTGGCCGAGGCCTTCCTGAAGAGGCTCTGCATCCACGCGCTCAACAGCTGCGCCGAGGACATGCAGTTCTTCAACGCCCAGATCGACAAGGGGCTGATCCAGAGGATCGAGTCGGTGGCCAGCGCGTCCTTTGCTCGCATGGAATACGGCGAGGCGATCGAGCGGCTTAAAAAGGCTCCGGTCTCCTTCCAGTTCCCGGTCGAGTGGGGGCTCGACCTGCAGTCCGAGCACGAGCGCTACCTGACCGAACAGGTGATCGGCGCGCCGGTCTTCATCATCAACTACCCCAAGGCGATCAAGGCCTTTTACATGAGGGAAAACGAGGACGGCAGGACCGTCGCCGCCATGGACCTCCTGGTGCCCAAGGTGGGCGAGATCATCGGTGGCAGCCAGCGCGAGGAGAGGCTGGACCGGCTCGCCGCGCGCATGCAGGAAAGCGGCATCGACCCGGACGGGCTTTCCTGGTACCTGGACAGCAGGCGCTGGGGCTCCACCCCGCACGCCGGCTTTGGCCTCGGCTTCGAGAGGCTCCTCATGTACCTGACGGGAATGGAAAATATCAGGGACGTCATCCCGTTTCCCAGGACGCCACGGCATGCGGAATTCTAGCGCATAACCTTTGGGACGAAACGGACGTCGAGGGCGAGAGAAACCAGGTGGCACGGGAGACCAGACCAAATGGACCAGGCGGGACTTATTGCACGCTACAATCTGAAGCCCCACCCCGAAGGCGGGTGGTTCGCCGAGGTGCACCGCTCGCACCGTTCGATCGGCACCCCGGCCGGATACCCGGGCGAGCGTGTGGCGCTCACCGCCATCTACTTCCTGCTGTGCCAGGGGGAATTCTCCGCATTCCACTCGGTAACCAGCGAGGAGATCTGGATTCATCTGGCGGGGTCTCCCTTGGAACTCGTCCTGCTCGATCCGGCACGGGTACTGAGACTTGCTGCGCCGGGCGAGGATGGAGAACCGCTCCTGGTGGTCCCCCCGGGGGTGCCGCAGGCGGCGCGCAGCCTTGGCCCCTATACCCTGACCAGCTGTCTGGTCGCTCCCGGCTTCGACTTCGACGACTTCCGGATGCCCCGTGAGGCCGAGCTTCTCAAAGCCTTCCCGGGCTCGTCAGCTTTGATAAAAATGTTCACCCGCAGCTAGCGTAGCGGCAAAGCAACTCCGCCATTTAACGCCCTTCCCCCGTTGTTTCGCGACATATCCAGCCAAATAGCGTAGGTCTCCCCCGCGGTTTAGACAGCCAGGGCACCGCCCGCAGCCCCACGGCGGGCACCCGTCCCCGAGAACCTCGCGCATGATATCAATCCCCCGGGAATAGATCCCACTGAAAATCAGTGTGTTGCGCCCCGACCTGGCTCATAAACCGGGCTGTCAACCAGGCGCTAAGATTATTTACCACCAATGAGCCGAGTATGCGGATGAGTGGCACAAAATGAGCAAACTAATAATTCGCTGAGCGAGCGCCTGAGACACCAGGCGGGATCACGGCGGGCCTGGCGGAAATAACCTTAGTACCGGAGTCTGGCATCAAGAAGCAAAATCACAGAACTGACGCCGCCTACGGGGCCATCGTGGCGGACGGCTGTTTCGGCCTGGCATTCATGCTGCACCTGCTGGGCGTTCAAGCCGCCGGTCTCACCGTTTTCGACTTCATCGGGGTCGGGGTTATCTGCTGCGTGTTTCTGAGCGCCTGTTGGGTGATTTACGACGAATACTGGCTGGTCACCGGGCAAGTCAAGGCCGACCTGGTGAAGAGGCTACGGATCAAGGAATTGGAGCAGGGCGCCTACATCGAGTTCGACGGCAAGAGCTACCGGGTCGACTCCATCAATCACAGTAACGGCGAGATTCTCATTCAAAGGATCGGCCAGCCGGGGAGCATCCTCGTGCAAATCGAAGGGCAGCGCTAGACTCCCACCCGGCACCATCAAGGCCAATAACTCCCCCCAACCAGCGTCGCGGTGATGCTCCCCAGTTTTACCTTGGTCGTCATCCTGACCGGGATGCGCAGGGTGTCGTCGGTGAGCCAGACCGTCACGTCGCCGGTACGGGCGAAGAAGCCTTGGCTCTTGAGCAGCGGCTTCACCACGATGGTCTTGAACCTTCCCAGCGGAGTACTGATTTCTTCCCGCCTCACCACCTGCACCTCCGTGCTCCAGAGCCTCTTGCAGTCATAAATGTCGATGTAGAGCGACTTGCCGAGCACCAGTTCGCTGGAACGGACGAAATAGATGCAGGAGAGGCTGTCGAAGGTCCTGGCACTGATGGGATCGGTTTTTTCCGTCTTTTTGATGAGGTCCTTGGTGTCGACCTTGCCCCGTGACTGGTAGAAGAGTGCCTGCTTCAGGGAATGGGTCTTCCCCTCATCAATCTTTTCGTGGTAGCTGCTCGGCATGCCGAGAGCTTCCGCCCCGCCACTTCTGGAAAGCACCGACTCTGTCCGGTCGTCGACCGGGAAAAACGGGTTGATCCATCCCGCCGAGTGGACGGTGGAGACGATATGGACTTCCCCGCCGCGCGAGGTCACCTCCTGAACGGCCGTTCCGGCTTTGATGCCGGTCCAGCTGACGTCGTAGACCAGCCGCTCCGGGATGCTGAGGGCTAAGGCGGGGAGGACACATGCTCCGATGAGGAGCGGGACAAAAAGGGTCAGTCGGGCGAGCTTTTTCATTGCTACAGAGTAGCCTTAACTTCGATTTTTTTTCAAGAGAAAAAGCTTCTCCTTGTTCAAGGCTCTCATGATGGTACAATGCCCTGAACCCTTTTTGGCATTGCTGCCGAAGCATCCAGAGAACCCCCTCATGAAGACAGAAACAATCGGCAGGTTCAAGCACGTCACCCTGGAACCGGGGGAGCTTTTCGCCTCCAGGGAGCCGGTGACCATATCGACCCTGCTCGGTTCCTGCGTCGCTGCCTGCCTGTACGATCCGGTCAACAAGGTGATCGGGATGAACCACTTTCTGCTCAGCAGCCTCCGCTATTCCCGGGACCTGCCAAACTTCCAGACCGAGGCCGGGCGCTACGGCATTCACGCCATGGAACTGCTGATCAACGAGATGATGCGGATGGGGGCCGAGAGGAGACGGGTCTGCGCCAAGGTGTTCGGCGGCGCCACCATTTTGGGGCGCAGCGGCAACGTCGGCAACTTCTTCCGCGTCGGGGAGGTGAACTGCCGGTTCATCAGGGAATTCCTGGCGGAGGAGCGCATCCCGATCACAGCCCAGGATCTCGGCGGCGATAAGGGGCGGGTGATCCACTTCTCCAACGGCGATTTCGCGGTCTACCTCAGGAAGGTGGAGAGAAGCAGCAGCGAGCGGCTCGCCCAGCGCGACAGGGGGTGCTGGCTCAAGGCGATAGAGGTCCAGGAGCTCACGCACCGAAGCGAGGACATTTGGCTTTAGTTTCAGGCGCCGCCGCTCTTGGTGATCATGATCACGCCGACGGCGACCAGGACCGTGCCGGCCCAGCGCAGCGGGGTAACCACCTCGTGCAGGAAGTACTGGGAGAGGAAGGCGACCAGGATGTAATTGAGCGCCTGCATCGGGAGTGCTACGGAGAGGTCCTCCCAGGAGAGGACGGCGAGCCAGAGGAAGAAGAATACCGCGAGCATGGCAGTCCCGAGCACCAGCTTGGGCGAGCTGAGCGCCTGCAGCGCCACGCTCAGAATCCCCTTCAGGTTCATCGCGGAGATGTCCCCGAGTTCCTTCATGCCGCGGGCCAGGAGGATGTCCCCGATGGTCCCCGCGGTCACCGCAAGCAGCATGACTATGGCAGTCTTAAGCATAACTCTTCACCTCTCCCCGGTAGTTTCTCAGGTTGATCCCGAGCTGTGCCATTTTTTTGGTTACCTGCGTGCTGGTGAGAGCCCCGAGTTCCTCGTCGTGGAGGTAGTCGGGCATCCACTTGTCGAGTTCCGGGCAGGGGCGGCAACCGGGGTGGAAGTAGATCTCCGTCACCCCCTCGCCCACGCCGTCCAGCGCGCGCAGCAGGTATGCCTCGGTCATGCGCCCCGAATTGAGTAGCCCCTTGACCTCGCCGGCGTAGCGGATGCCGAGCCGGTCCAGCCGGGACCTGCAGCGCCTGGCCAGGGAAGCGAAGATGAAGGCGTCGGCGCACTTTCCCAGCAGCCGTTGCCGAGAGATGGCGAGGTTTCCGGCCAGGTTCTCCCGGGAAAGCCGGAAGCTTTCGATGCCGTACTTCGGCATCAGCTCGGTGAGGATGTCGAAGACCACCGGATGCATATGGATGTTCAGGTGGCCGTCCAGGTGGCTCAGGCGAATGCCTGCCTCCAGGCACTTGACGATCTGCGCCTCGATTTCCAGGTAGAGCCTCTTCTTGAGTGGCTTCAGGAAGAAGTAGCGCATCCCCGCGAGGACCGGGTCGTTGCCAAAGTCGCCGCACTCATCGACCAGCGCGGGAAACCCCTGGCGTGGAAGCACGCCGCGGCCCTGCACCAGCGTCAGGTGCAGTCCTACCTGTAGCCCCGGGTTTTCTTTGGCCAGTGCCACAGCCTCCTCGAAGGCGGAGCCGCCCGGCATGAGCGAGGCGCTGGTCAGGATCCCCTGCCGCCAGGCCCTGATGATCCCCCGGTTGGCGCCCTGGCACAGGCCGAAGTCGTCGGCATTGATGATCAGCTCTTTCATGCGACCCCTGAAGGGCGGGGGCTTGGGACTAGGGACTAGCAGAACCGTTACTCCGGTCCCCAGTCCCTAGCCCCCAACCCCTAGTTCTTCCCCTGTTTTCTCTTGCGCATGTAGTCGAGGTACTGGGCACCTTCCTTCAATAACTTCCTGCGCTCCTTGGAGTCTACCATCATCCGGAAGATGCTTTTCGCGATGTACTTGGGACGGAAATAGAACTTCTTGTAGAAGAGCTCGACCGCAGCGAAGATCTCCTGGTTGGAAAGATCCGGGTAGTTGATGACGCACTGCTGGTGACCGTCAGCGTCGAGGAAGTTGTCCGAGGCGATCCACCCCTCTTTTTTGGCGAGCGCGTAGAACTCGGTACCGGGGTACGGGGAGGCGAGAGAAACCTGGATCGAGGAGAGATCAAGCTCGATGGCGTACTTGATGGTCTCCCTGATGGTCTCCCGCGTCTCGCCGGGGAGCCCCATGATGAAGGCGCCATGGATGGTGATGCCGAGTTTCTTGCAGTTCTTGGTGAACTCGACCGCCTGGGCTTTGGTGACCCCCTTCTTGATGTTCTTCAGGATCTGCTCGTTGCTCGATTCGTAGCCGACGATGACGTGGTGCAGCCCGGCGTCACGCATCTCCTTGAGCGTCTCGAAATCGCAGTTGGCGCGTGCGTTGATGACCCAGGAGACGTTAAGCGGCTTGATGAGCCGGGACACCGCGATGGCGTGCTTCTTGTCAGCGCTGAAGGTGTCGTCGTCGAAGGAGATCTCCTTCACCTGCGGCAGGTTTTCCTTGATCCAGAGCACTTCCCGGTACACGTTCTCCGGGCTGCGGGTCCGCATCTTCTGGCCGGTGTAGGTCTGGGGCCAGAGGCAGAAGACGCAGCGCGCCGGGCAGCCGCGGCTGGTGTAGATCGAGACGTAGGGGTGCTTGATGTGCGGGATGATGTACTCCTCGATCGGGAGGTCCCTGGCGTAGACCTGGCTGGAAAAGGGGAGACTGTCCAGGTCGGTGAGTAGCGGCCGGTCCGTAGTGTGGACCACCGCACCTTCCTTGAGAAAGCTGATCCCGGCTACCTCCTGCCAGGGCATCCCCTCGCACAGCTCCTTGACCGAATAGTCGAATTCCCCGCGGCAGACGATGTCCACCGCACCCTTGGCGAAGCGCAGGCTCTCCTCGGGGAGGATGGTGACGTGCGGTCCGGTCAAAACCGTGACGGTCGAGGGTTTCTGCTCCTTGATCCTGCGGGCGGTCTCCACGTCGATGGCGAGCGTCGGGGTGGAGGTGTAGAGCAGCACCAGGTCGTAGTCCTTCGCAATGGCGAGACAAGCGGCCAGGTCGAGCCTTTGTACCGGAGCGTCCACCACGCGGCTCCCCTCGATCATACCGGCGGGATAGCTAAGCCAGGTCGGGAACCAGAAGGAGGTTACCTCGCGCGAGGCCTGGTAACGCGCCCCGGCACCTCCGTCGAAATCCTCGAAACTCGGGGGATTGAGAAATAACGGTTTCATATAGCGTGCTCCCTTTGCAAACTTGGGGTCTTTGGGAAAAATCAATCCATCACAATAAAGCGGCGACCGTTTTTTGTCAAGAATTAAGCCCCCAAAGCTTTAGCGTTGCGGCCCTCGGCGCGCTCTGCTAAAGTGCCTCTGGTTCGGAAGGGGGCGAGATATGGGGATACATTCGATCGGGGTCGTGGCGGCCATGCCGCAGGAAATCGCCCCGCTTTTGCGGCGCTTCCCGGGGTACCGAAGGGAGCGGGTGGCCGGCTGCAACCTGTACCGCTTCGAGGTGGCGGGCGTTCCCGTCGCGTTGATTGAATCCGGCATGGGTCCGCGCCACGCGGCCGCGGCGACCGTCGCCCTGATCGAGCGCGCCGCCCCGGCGCTCCTTTTGAACTTCGGCTTCGCGGGAGGTGTGCTGCCAGGGGTCGGGGTCGGGGACCTGGTGCTGGCGGAGCGGGTGCTTTTTCTCCAGGGCGGGCGCCTGTACCAGGTGGCGCAGCCGGATGGAAGGCTGGGCGGCCTGGTGGCGGATGCACTGGCGAGCGCACCGGTCACCCTCTTTCGTGGCACCTTCGTCACGGCTGCTGTCATCACCGCGAAGAGTGCCGTGGCGGGACTCCTGGAGTCGGCAATGGTGCATCCGGTGCTGGAGATGGAAACTGCGGCGCTTTTGCGGGTGGCGGCCGATGCGGGGATTCCGGTGCTGGCGGTGAGGGGAGTGAGCGATGCGGCCGACGAGGAACTCGGTTTCTCTTTGGAAGAATTCTGCGACGCCGAGCTCAGCATCAGGGTGCCGCGCGTACTGAGGACCATCGCGGCCAAGCCCTGGATCATACCGCAGCTGATCAGGCTTTCGGGAAACTCCCGCCGGGCCGGGAAAAACCTGGCGCTGGGGGTGGAACTCGCGCTCCGGGCGCTGGCGGCTCCCCTTCCCTAGCCCTCCCCTTCCGGAAGTGGGGACAAAAACGGGCGCGTCTCGCCCGCCTCACCTTTCACCGTTTTTCAGTCAAAGCTGTCCGAGAAATGGGCGGCGATCTCCCCCTTCAGGTAGGCGTCCGCCTCGGCGGCCGTGGCAAAACCGAGCAGCTTCTGTGCCACCTGGGCCGCTTCAACCCTGGTGCAGCGGCGCAGGATCTTCTTCACCCGGGGGATGGAGACGCCGTTCATGGAAAGCTCGTCGAACCCCAGGCCGAGCAGCACCGGTAGATATTCCGGCTCCCCCGCCATCTCCCCGCAGATGCAGGCCTCGATCCCCGCCTTGTGGGCCGCGTCCACCACCTGCTTCAGCGAGCGGAGCACCGCCGGGTGCAGTGGCTCGTAGAGCGAGGAGAGGTGCTCGTTGGTCCGGTCGATGGCCAGGGTGTACTGGATCAGGTCGTTGGTGCCGACACTGAAGAAGTCGACCTCCGCCGCCAGGAGGTCGGCGATGAGGACCGCGGAGGGAATCTCGATCATGATCCCCACCGGCAGCGCCTCGTCGAAGGGATGCCTGCCGCGCAGCTCGGCCTTCGCCTCCTCAAAGAGCGCCCTGGCCTGCCGCACCTCGGCGACGCCGGAAACCATCGGGAAAAAAAGCCTGACCTTCCCGAAGGCGCTCGCCCGCAGGATGGCCCGCAGCTGCGCCTTGAAGGCCTCGGGCTGGCGCAGCGAGAGCCTGATGGCCCGCACCCCCAGCGCCGGGTTCATCTCGTCGGAGAGGTTCAGGGTGCTGATGCATTTGTCGCCACCTACGTCGAGCGTCCTGATGGTGACCGGGTACGGCGCCATCGCCCGCACGATCGCCGCGTAGGCCTGGAACTGCTCTTCCTCGTCCGGGAGGTTCTCCCGGTTGAAAAAGAGCATCTCGGTCCGGTACAGGCCGATCCCCTCGCCGCCGTGCCGGTTGATGGAGGCGACCTCCTCGAGAAACTCGACGTTCCCCTTGAGCTGCATCCGGTGCCCGTCCAGGGTGACCGCCGGAAGGTCCCTGAGCTTCAGGAGTTCCCGTTCCACGTACTCGTAGCGCTGCTTTCGCTGCAGGTAGTCTCGGAACGCCTCCGGATCGGGGTTGACGATCACCACGCCGGTCGTGCCGTCCATGATGAGGGTCTCCCCGTCGCTCACCTCCGCGGTGATCCGCTCCAGCCCCACCACGGCCGGAACCTCGAAGGCGCGCGCCAGGATCGCGGAGTGGGAGGTCTTCCCCCCCAGGTCGGTGATGAAGCCGATCACCCGGGACTTGTCGATCTGCAGGATATCGGCCGGGGAGAGGTCGTGGGCGACCACGATCACCTTGCCGTCGACCGGGGATATCGGCTCCTGCTTCTCCCCCAGCATGGTGCGCAGCACCCGCTCCACCACGGTCTCCACGTCGCCGCCCCGCTCGCGCAGGTACTCGTCCTCCACTCCCTCAAAGAACGACTTGAAGCGGGTCTGGGTCCGCTTCAGGGCTCCCTCGGCGTTGATGCCGAGCCGCTCGATGTACCCGGTGGTCTCGCTCACCAGCATGGTGTCGTCCAAAAGCATCAGGTGGGCATCGATCACGCAGAGATGTTCCGGGCCGTGGGTGGTGGCAAGCTGGTCCCTCAGGACCGAGAGCTCCGCCTTGGCCCGCTCCAGCGCCTTGGAGAGACGCAGCACCTCCCCGGGGATCCCCGAGGCGGGAACCGGGTGCTCGGTCACCGTCACACGGCGCCGCTCCGCGATCCGGACCTGCCCGATGGCGATCCCCGCGGAAGCCCCTATTCCCTGGAAAAGCCTGGAGTCATTCTTCGCCAAAGCCATTGCGGATCAGCTCCCCGATTGCTGCGAAGGCCTCGGCGTCGTCCGCCCCTTCCACCTTCAAGACGACCTGGCTCCCCTTCCCCGCGGCAAGCATCATGATCCCCATGATGCTCTTGCCGTTCACCTCGACCCCTTCGCGCTCGATCCTGATTTCCGAAGCGAAGCGGCTCGCGGTCTTCACCAAAAGCGCGCTCGCCCTGGCGTGCAGCCCGAGCTTGTTTGGTATGACAAATTCCCCTTCAATCATGGCTCTCTCTTTGCGAATGTAATTTGAGTAGGGTGCAGGCTTAAAATCAGCTACTTCTTCAGGTAGTCCCCGGCCACCGAGATCCCCTCCCGGCCGCTCTCCTTGAGCTTCAGGGCGAGTTCCCCCACCCCCAGGCGGCTCCTGTCCTGGGTGCAGCGGATCAGCATGGGGAGATTCACCCCGGTCAAGACCTCCACCCTCCCCTCCTCCAGGAAAGAAAGGCTCATGTTGGAGGGGGTGCCGCCGAACATGTCGGTCATGATAATGGCGCCGTCCCCGGATACCCGGGCGACGGCATCCTTGATCGCGGCCATCACCGTCACTGCCGAGGCTTCCGGCGCGATGCCGACCGCCTCCACCAGCTCCAGCTTCCCCACGATCATCTCCGCCGCGGCAAGTAACTCGCCAGCCACCCCAGCATGCGCCACCAAAACTATTCCTATCATCCCTGCCCCTTCTCGATATCCCTGTGGGTAATTTTTATGTTCACGTTTCTTTGCTTGAAAAACTGGAACAGCTCCTGCGCGATGGCGACCGAGCGGTGCCTCCCCCCGGTGCACCCGATGGAGACGGAGAGGTACGACTTCCCCTCCCTGCGGTAGCCGGGGAGCAGGAACTCCAGGAGGTCCCGGTAGCGCTCCAGAAACACCATGGTTTCCTTCTGGCCCAGGACGTAATCCCGCACCCCCTGGTCCAGCCCGGAAGAGGGGCGCAGTGCGGGTACGAAGTAGGGGTTGGGGAGGAACCTCACGTCCATGACCAGGTCGCTCTCCAGCGGGATGCCGTAGCGAAAGCCGAAACTCTGCAGGTTCACCTGCATCTCCAGGGCCGACTCGCTCCCCTTGATGCTGGAGATCACCACCTCCTTGAGGCGGTGCACGTTCATCTCGGAGGTGTCGATGATCGCCGTGGCGATGCGCCTAAGCCCCGCCAGCTGGTCGCGCTCGAAGCGGATCCCCTCAGGGACGCTGGCCCCCTCCAGCGCCGGGTGGCGGCGCCTGGTCTCGGAAAAGCGGCGGATCAGCACCTCGTCGGTCGCGTCGAAGAAGAAGATCTTCACCACGTGCCCGGCGCTCGCCATGTTCTGGAACACCTGGTCGTACCCCTTGATGAAGTCGCGGCTGCGGATGTCCATGACCAGCGCCACGTCCATGATGTCTTCGCGCGAGTGCTCCACCAGCTCGATGAAGGTGGCGACCAGGGAGACCGGGAGGTTGTCCAGGCAGAAGAACCCCTCGTCCTCCAGAGCGCGCACTGCCGTCGATTTTCCCGAGCCGGAGAGCCCGGTGATGATCACGATGCGCATGCTATTCCACCTCGTTACCCAGCGGTCGGAACTCCATGCGGGCCAGGAGCTTCTCGTGAAACTCCTTGGCCGAATGGTACCCCATCCCCTTCAGAAGGAAGTTGCGGGCGGCGACCTCGATGATGGAGGTGAGGTTTCGCCCCGGGCGCACCGGGATCTGCAGGTGCGGCAGGTCCACCCCGAGGATGGTCTTCACCTGGTCGTCGATCCCCAGACGCTCGTACTCCTGGTTGGCGTCCCACTCCATGAGTTCCAGCACCATGTCGATGATCTTCTTTTCCCGGATCGAGGAGACGCCGTAGAGGTCCTTGATGTTGATGATCCCCAGGCCCCGGATCTCCATGTGGTACTGGATCGATTCACCCGCCTGCCCCACCAGGGCCGCGGGCATCTTCTTCTTGATGTGGATGATGTCGTCGGCCACCAGGCGGTGGCCGCGGATCACCAGGTCGAGGGCGCACTCGCTCTTCCCTATGCCGCTCTTGCCCAAGAGGAGCACCCCGACGCCGAGCACGTCCACCAGCACGCCGTGGATGTGGGTCGAGGGGAGCAGGCTCTCTTCCAGGAACTTGGTGATGAGGGAGATGAAGGTGGAGGACTGGTGGTGCGTCACCAGGAGCGGTATGCCGGCCCCGTGCGCAAAGCTTTTCAGGAAGTCGGGTGGATCGAGCCCCTTGGTGACGATGAAGCAGGCGATCGGGAAGCTGCAGAGGGTTTCGATGTGCTTGCGGCCGACCTCCTCGGGAATCTGGCGCAGATAGGAGATCTCCGTGTTCCCCAGCACCTGGACCCGGTCCGGGTGCAGGTGCTCCGTATAGCCGGTAAGGGCGAGCCCGGGCTTTTGGATGCGGGAGCTGTAGAGACGGTTCGCGAGACCCGTCTCGCCGCCGATGAGCTGCAGATCCAGGCCATAGGCCTTGTCTTCCAGGAGATCCTTGATGGTGAGGCTCATGCTAGTCAATTGGCTTTTCGACCTTTCCCCCGCAGGCACCCGGCGTCCCCCGGGGGGGCGGATGGCGAAGGAGGCGCCCCCCCGGGGGACGCCTCCCGTTTCTTGACGCGAAGAGGCTAAACGTGCTCCGGAGCGATCAGCCCGTAGTTGCCGTCCTTGCGGCGGTACACCACGTTGATGTTCTCCGTCGAGGCCTCGGTGTAGACCAGGAAGTCCTTGTGCAAAAGCTCCATCTGCATGACCGCCTCCTCGACGGACATCGGCTTCATGGAGAAGCTCTTGGTCTTGACGATCACCGGTGCGGCGCTATTCTCCTCGATGCTCTGCGCCTCCACGATGGACTTCTGCACCTGGCGCTCGCGCGTGGTGTCGGAGGAGGGCTTGTGGGCCTTGATGCGCTCCTTGAAGCGGCGCAGCTGGCGCTCGATCTTGTCGGAAACCGCATCGACCGAGGCGTACATGTCGTTGGTCTCTTCGGCGGCCTTGATGGTGATCCCCTTGGCGGTGATGGTCACCTCCGCGGAGTGGCGGATTTTTTCCACGGTCAGGAACACCTGGACGACAATCGGCTCGTCGATATATTTCTTCACCCTCTCCAGCTTCTCTTCAGCGTAGCTCTTCAGGGCTTCGCTTGGTTCCATGTGCCTAAATGTCGTCGTTATCTGCATACTCGTACCTCCCTTTATTGTAATACACGCCGAACGCCCCCCCCGAAACTGCTGCAGCGGCGGGGCGGCGGACGTTAGAAATGCTTCTTGCGCTCCGAGGACGACCCGATCCGGAGCATTTCACGGTACTTGGTCACGGTACGCCGGGCGATCACGATGGAGTGGTCCGAGAGCAGCTCGGCCAGGCGCTGGTCGGAGTAGGGGCGCTTGGGGTCCTCGGCGTCGACCAGCTCCTTGATCTTGCTCTTCACGCTCTCCGAGGCGATGAAGTCCCCCTCGCCGGTCGAGATGCCGGAGTTGAAAAAATACTTCAGCTCGAAGAGCCCCTGGGGGGTCTGCATGTACTTGGCCGTGGTGACCCGGCTGATGGTCGACTCGTGCATGCCGATGTCCTCGGCGATGTCGCGCAACACCAGGGGGCGCAGGTACTCGATGCCGCGGTCCAGGAAATCGCGCTGGAACTTGACCAGACTCTTGGCCACCTTGAAGATGGTGCGCTGGCGCTGCTGGATGCTCTTGATGAGCCAGATGGCCGAGCGCATCTTCTCCCCGATGTACTCCTCGGCCTTCTTGTCCACGGCGCGGCTCGACTTCGCCTCCGGAGCGTAGAGCGGGTTGATCCTCAGGTTGGGCATCCCCTCGTCGTTCAGGACCACCACGTACTCGTCCCCAACCTTGTGCACGAAGATGTCGGCGGAGATGTACTGCACGTCGTCCGTGCCGAAGATGCGCCCGGGCTTCGGGTCGAGCTCGGCGATGATCTTGGAGGCGGCGAGGATGTCGTTCACCTCGACCCCGAGCACCTTGGCCGCCTGCTTGTAGCGGCGGCTCTCCAGGTCCTTCAGGTGGTCGCGCAAGAGCGCCTCGACGATGGTCCCCCCCATCCCGAGGCTCGCCACCTGGATCAGCAGGCACTCGCGCAGGTCGCGGGCCGCGACGCCGACGGGGTCGAACTCCTGGATCCTTTTCAGAACCGTTTCCGCCAGCGGCAGCAGCACGCTCTCAGAGAACCCCCGGGAAGCCTCCTCGATCTGGGAGGCGGGCGCAGCCGGGTCGAGGCCGGCCCACTCCAGGAGTTCCTCGTGAAAGGGGGGGGCCTGCACGCAGGCATCGGTCACGTCGCTCAAGGCTGCCCGCAGGTAGCCGTCCTCGTCGACGTTGCCGATGATCTCGACGCCGAGCGCCATCTCGCGCTCGGAGAGGCGGGTGAGGCTCAGCTGCCAGATCAGGTGGTCGGAAAGGGTGGATTTCTTGGTCAGTAGGTTTTCGAAGGAGGGGCGGTCCTCGTCGTCGTAGTACTGCTCCCCGGAGCTGTAGTTGTAGCCGTCGATGTAGGAGTCCCAGTCGGTCTCGCGCGTCTCCTCGCCGGTGCGCACCTCCTGGAAGTCCGAGGTGGCGCTTTCCGGCTCTACCTCCTTCTCGCGCAGCTCCAGCTGCTCGGGTTCCCGCACCTCCTCCTGCTCGACCACCTCGTCGAGGATCGGATTCTCCTCCAGCTCCTGGCGAACCACGTCCTGCAGTTCCAGCCGGGAGAGCTGGAGTAGCTTGATGGCCTGCTGCAACTGGGGGGTCATCACCAGTTGCTGACTCATTTTCATCTGCTGGCGCATCTCTATAGCCATAAATCCTCTTCAAATCTCTTCAAAGTTCTACCTTCGCGGTTTCTGGCCTCGAAGTCACCGGTCTTGCTGCCATCCTATGCCAATCATACACCTGAAGCGTCTCATGTGCAGCGTTAAGCGTGGGGTACCTGCGCATCGGCAGGGGCACGCGGCTGCGCTTTTGCCGCTTTCAGAGCCTGAACTTCTCCCCGAGGTAGATCTCCCGCGCCTTCTTGCTCTGGGAGATCTGCACCGGGTCGCCGCACTCGATCACCTCTCCCGCGCTCATGATGTAGGCCTTGTCGCAGACCCCCAGGGTCTCCCGCACGTTGTGGTCCGAAATCAGCACGCCGAGCCCCTTCTCCTTGAGCGCCGTGATGATGTTCTGGATGTCGATCACGGCGATCGGGTCGATCCCCGCGAACGGCTCGTCCAAGAGAATGAAGGCGGGATCGGTGGCGAGCGCGCGGGCGATCTCGACGCGCCGCCTCTCCCCGCCGGAAAGCGAGAAGCCGCGGTTCCCCGCGATATGCTCGATCCTGAACTCGCTCAAGAGCTCCTCGACCCGCTCGCGGCGCCGCAGCGCCGTGAGGTCCATGGTCTCCAGAACCGCCAGCAGGTTGTCCCTTACGCTCAGGCGCCGGAACACCGAGGGCTCCTGGGGCAGGTAGCTGATGCCGCGCCGGGCCCGCTGGTACATCGGGAGCTCGGTGATCGGCTCGCCGTCCAGGAAGACCTCCCCCTGGTCCGGGCGGGTGAGCCCCACCACCATGTAGAAGGTGGTGGTCTTCCCGGCGCCGTTGGGGCCTAAGAGCCCTACCACCTCGCCGGAACTGACCGCGATATCGACCCCGTTCACCACCATGCGCCGGTTGAAACCCTTGGCAAGCCCCCGGGTGGTAAGGGTGCTACGGCTTGGCGCCGGCATCTTTGCCTCCGGGGTGGATGACCGCTTCCACCCTAACGCTCGGGCCGCTGGTCACCACGCTCTTTTGCTCGTTCACGTAATAGGTGATCAGTTTGCCGGTGACCACATCGTCCCCCTGGGTCACCCTTGGTGAGCCGTCCAATAGGATGCGGGCATCCTTCGGCTCGTAGACCGCGTGGTCCCCGGTGCCCTGGCGGGTCCCCTGCAGGATCCGGACGTTGCCGAACGCCTCGGCCCGGGAGAGTTCGCGGCCGTCGGCGGTGTAGCTGATCACCAGCCGGTCGGAATACATGGTCAGGTCCCCCTGGCGCGCTACCACCTTTCCCTCGAAGACCGCCGTCTTCTTCTCGTTATCGGCATGCAGGGTGTCGGACTTTATCTTTAATGGCTCCCGGCTCGTAGCGGGCGGGGCGGCGAAGGCGGCGGGCACCAGCGCCAGGAGGACCAGGCAGAGGGCAAGGCAGCCGCGCATCAGCGCCCCCCTTGCGGCCAATACACCGCGCTTACGTCCTTCATGAGCCTCAATCTCTTGGTCTGCGTCTGAAACTCCATCCCTACCCCTTCCAGTTGCAGCCTGCCGTCGATGAAGTGCACCGGCTCGCCCGTTACCAACTGCGAGCGGGCCGCCAAGTAGGTCACCTTTGTGGTGGTGAACACCATCCCGCTGGCGCTGCTGCCATGCACGTTTCCCGTCAGGAGCACATCCCTCGTGCCGTTGTGGTAGTCGGCGCGGTCAGCCGTGACCAAGAACTCCCCGGCCGTAGAGCTCCCGGCCACCACCAGGCGGACCTTGGTAAGAGCGGTGCGGTCGGTCTCCTTGTTGTACTCGGCCGTTTCCGCCGACAGGTCCCAGCGCTTTACCCCGTCCTTGGTCTCGGTGTAATGGGCCCTCTGCAGGGAGACATCGACCTTGACCGGGAGTTTGAGGACCGCCGGCTCCGGACCTCCCCCCCCGTGCATCCGGAAGAGTATGGTGGCCACCACCAAAAGAGCCGCAAGCGATGCCACAATGGCGAGAAATCGCCTGATATTATTGAGTTTATGCATGATTTCGCAGCAAAGTATAGCATCATAAAAAAGGGGTGTAAAGCCCAATTTATTAAAATGATGCGGCTTGGCACAGAGATTGTAAAAGGGCGTAAACACTGGGTCGTTTTACGTTCTAAAACGCCGGTTGTAAATTTCCCGTTATTTTTCGGCTCAGGGGGTGATCCGGTTCCGGACCTGCTCCTGTGCCAGGAACCAGGCGTAGGTGTCCCGCAGGCCCTGGTCCAGGGTGATCCGGTGCCGCCAGCCGAGGGCGTGGATTCTCGAGACGTCGCAGAGCTTGCGCGGCGCCCCGTCGGGCTTGGAGGCGTCGAAGCGGATCTCCCCGCAAAAACCGACCACCGCGGCGATGCGCCGCGCCAGTTCGGCGATGGAGAGCTCCTCGCCGCTCCCCACGTTCACCGGTTCCCACCCCTCGTAGCGCTCCATCAGGAACAGGGAGGCCCGGGCCAGGTCGTCGACATGGACAAACTCGCGCAAGGGGGTGCCGCTCCCCCAGACGGTAACGGTCGGGGCGCCGTCGCGCGCTGCCTCGTGGAACTTCCGCAACAGCGCGGGGAGGACGTGGGAGGTGGCAAGGTCGAAATTATCATGGGGACCGTACAGGTTGGTCGGCATGGCACAGATGAAGCGGGTGCCGTACTGCCGGTTGTAGGACTGGCACATCTTGATCCCGGCGATCTTGGCTACGGCGTACGGCTCGTTGGTCGGCTCCAGCGGCCCGGTCAAGAGCGACTCCTCGCGGATCGGCTGGGGAGCCAGCCGGGGGTAGATGCAGGAACTCCCCAAAAGGAGCAGCTTGCTCACCCCGGTCAGGTGGGATGAGTGGATCACGTTGCCCTGGATCATCAGGTTGTCGTAGATGAACTGCGCCGGAAAGCTGTCGTTGGCGCCGATCCCCCCCACTTTCGCCGCGGCGAGCAGCACGTAGTCGGGGCGCTCCTCGCGGAAAAATGCGGCAGTGGCACCCTGGTCGCGCAGGTCGAGCTCCCAGCTGGTCCTGAGCACCAGGTTCCGGTACCCCTCCTGCTGCAACAGCCTGAGCAGGGCGGAACCGACCAGCCCCCGGTGTCCCGCCAGGTAGATCCTGGCGTCTCTATCCATTGGCCCGGAGTTCCCGCTGCGCGAGCTTCAGGTCCCAGTCCGTCATCATCTCCACCAGCGCCGTGAAGCTGGTCGTGGGGTGCCACCCCAGCTCCCGCTTCGCCTTGGCGGCGTCGCCCAAAAGGAGGTCCACCTCGGCCGGGCGGAAGTAGCGCGGGTCGATCTCGATGATCACCTTGCCGGTCCGCTGGTCGATCCCCTTCTCGTCCACCCCGGCCCCCTGCCAGACAAGCGGCATGTCGAGGCGCCCGAACACCAGCTCGGCAAACTCCCGCACGCTGTGGGTCTCTCCGGTCGCTATCACGTAATCGTCCGGGTGGTCCGCCTGGAGCATGCGCCACATCCCTTCCACGTAGTCGCCGGCGAAGCCCCAGTCCCTCTTGGCCTCGATGTTCCCCAGGTAGAGGCAGTCCTGCAGGCCGAGCTTGATGCGCGCCGCCGCCCGGGTGACCTTGCGGGTCACGAAGGTTTCGCCGCGGCGGGGGGACTCGTGGTTGAAGAGGATCCCGTTGCAGGCGAACATGTTGTAACTCTCGCGGTAGTTGAGCGTTATGTAGAAGGCGTACGCCTTGGCGCAGGCGTACGGGGAGCGCGGGTAGAACGGGGTGGTCTCCCGCTGCGGGGTCTCCACCACCTTGCCGTAGAGTTCCGAGGAGGAGGCCTGGTAGAAACGGGTCTCGATGCCGGATTCCTGGATCCCCTCCAGAATCCTGACGGTCCCCAGCGCGTCAACCTCGGCGGTGTACTCCGGCACGTCGAAGGAGACCCGCACATGGCTCTGAGCGCCCAGGTTGTAGATCTCGTCCGGACGGATCTCCCGCAGCAGGCGGTTGATGGAACTCGCGTCGTTCAGGTCCCCGTAATGGAGCAGCAGCCGGGTCTCGGACTCGTGGGGGTCGCGGTAGATGTGGTTGATCCTGCCGGTGTTGAAGGAGGAGGAGCGGCGGATCATGCCGTGCACCTCGTACCCCTTGGAGAGGAGGAGTTCGGCGAGGTAGGAGCCGTCCTGCCCGGTGATGCCGGTGATAAACGCCTTTTTCATTGTTGCCTCCAGGTCATGATTTATTCAAGGTCAGGTGAAATTTCAGGGTCAGGTAAAAATAGCGAGCCCGCCGGCGCCTGCCGCTTCGGGGACCCGGGTGTGCCGGCCATCAGTAGGAGGCGAGAATCTTCTCGATGATCCGGCTGGTCGACCTGCCGTCCACGAACTGGACCAGTTCCACCCGTCCGCCCCTCGCCTCAACCAGTTCGCGCCCTACCACCTCTTCGACCCGGTAGTCACCCCCCTTCACCAGGATGTCCGGGGCGAGCGCCTCGATCAACCGCAGCGGGGTATCGTCGTCGAAGAGCACGACGAAGTCGATGCAGTCCAGGGCCGCCAGGATGTGGGCGCGCTCCGCCTCCTCGATCAGGGGGCGCTTCTCCCCCTTCAGGCGCCGGACCGAGGCGTCGGAGTTGAGCCCCACCACCAGGAGGTCACCGAGTTCCCTCGCCTTTTGCAGGTACTTGACGTGCCCCACGTGCAAGAGGTCGAAACAGCCGTTGGTGAAGACGACCTTTTTACCGCGGGAGCGCTCCGAGGCGACCAGGTGGGCCAGAACGTCGAGGTTCTTGATCTTGGAGTCCGAGTCCTTCAGGGCATGCCCCACTTCCGCCACGATCTCCTGCGGCGAGACCGTCGAGGTGCCGAGCTTGCCGACGGCTATCCCCGCTGCTACGTTGGCGATCCAGGCTGCCTGAGGCAGGGTGAGCCCGCAGGCAAGCCCCAGGGAGAGCACCGAGATGACCGTGTCGCCGGCTCCGGTCACGTCGTACACCTCCCGCGCCACGGTCGGGATATGGACCGCGCTCCCCTGTTTCTGGAAGAGCGACATCCCCGCCTCGCTCCTGGTGATCAAGAGCGCATCGAGTTCCAGCCCGTCCAGGAGCCGGTCGGCGGCCAGCTCCAGGCTTTCCAGATCGGCGATGGCAACACCGGAGGCGATCTCGGCCTCCTTGCGGTTCGGGGTGAGTAGGGTGGCGCCGTGGTACTTGGCGTAATCGTTCCCCTTGGGGTCGACCACCACGGGGATGCCGAGCCTTCTCCCGGCCTGGCAGACGGCGGAAAGCACCTCCGGGGTGAGCACCCCCTTCAGGTAGTCCGAGACGACGATCACGTCGAAGCCGCCGCAGTTCGCGGCAAGGTACTCGAGAAGCGCGCCCTGGCAGGTGGCGTCGATGGGCGACTTGGTCTCCCGGTCGATCCTGACGATCTGCTGGTTGGCCGCTATCACCCGGGTCTTCTTGCTGGTCCTGCGCGCCGGGTCCTCGAAGAGCCCGGCGAGCTCAATGCCTTTGGTCTGGAAGGTGCTGCGCAGCAGGGCACCGTTCTCGTCGGCGCCTATCACCGAGCAGATGGAGACGCTCGCCCCCAGGGCAGCCAGGTTGTGCACCACGTTGCCGGCGCCTCCCAGGCGCAGGTCCTCGCGGACCACCTCGACCACCTGCACCGGGGCCTCGGGCGAAATCCGCTCGGCCCGGCCCCAGAGGTACTCGTCCAGCATAAGGTCGCCGATGACCAGGGCACGCACCGACGCAGCCCGCTCAAAAAACGATTCTACCTCTCTTCTCTCCATACACAATCTCCCGGGCGTGCAGGGGCGCATGAATTATGCGCCCCACGCGTTAAGCGCATGATCTGATGACAACTGGCCCGAGCAGCCGACTTCGACCCTACATCCTGTCCAGGATCCCTGCCGCCAGGAGCGGGATCATGATCTCGTGATGCCCAGTGACGGTGTAGCCGCGGCTCTGGCCCGAAGTCGGCCGTTTCACCACGTTGGTGAGCGGACGGTAGTGCTGCTGCATGTCGAAATTGGCCGTGGTGAAGTGGTCCACGTGGTGCCCGAGGTTCTGGGCTATGGAGAGCGCCTTCAAAAAAACCTCGGGAAGCAGCACGGCGCTCCCGATGTTCAGGTAGACCCCGCCGTCGCCCAGTTCGGAGACCACCGCGGTCAGTATCCTGAAGTCGGTGTAGCTGGCGGCACCGAGCACCGCGCCGTCGGCCGAGGGGTGCTGATGGGTGATGTCGGTCCCGATCGCCACGTGTACCGTGAGCGGGATACCCCGCTCCACGCAGAGCGCCTGCAGGCTGTCACTGCGATAGGGGAGCTCCCGCTCCAGGATCATGCGCCCTACCGACTCCCCGTAGCCTGCCCCCCGCGCCACCCCGGCCTTCAGGGCGGCATTGATCTGGGCCCCGGTCTCCTCGGCCATCCCGAAGGTGCCGGCGTGCAGCACCGCCCCCACGTCCTCGCTGGTGGCGCCGATCAGCGCGATCTCGAAGTCGTGGATGGAGCCGGCGCCGTTGAGCGCCACCGCCGTTATCACCTCCGCTTCGATGAGCGACCTCAGTACCGGCTGCAGGCCGCACTTGATCACATGCCCGCCGAGCGCCAGCACGACCGGCTTCCCCTTGCGCCGCGCGGCCACCACCGCATCGATCACGCGCAACAGCGACTGCGAGCCGAGCTGCTTGGGAAGAGACGCCAAAAGCCCCGCCACGGTCATGCCGGCGGCCACCGGAGCGGCAAAGTCATCGGCCACCGAAACCTTGTTGTTGCGCGTCACGATCGGGTAGGTAGTGACGCCCGAGAAATCAAGGGGCTGGTATGTCATGGTTCTCCTTTTTGTGCTCCTGCGGGGCCAGTTGGTCCCAGCTCTTCCCCTGGTCCAGGGCAAGCGCCAGATTTTCGCAGAACTGGGCTCTGGAACGGAAGTTGTCGTTATAGCTGATACTCCCAATGTGCAGCCAGCGCTGGTCCACCATCTGCACCTGGTGGCAGGCACCGGTTACCGGGTCGGTCGCAGCCACCATGGTGCTTTCGGCATGGCGCAACTCCCGGCGGTCATGATGTGCGTACAGACAACTCCAGTTGCGCCCGCCCGTGTCCAGCTTCTTAGAGAAATCGTAGAGAAAGTTGAGCGGCAACCGGGAAACCCGGGAAAAATCGTACAGGCAGTAGCCGGCCCAGAGGTTCCAGCCCCAGGTGCTGACCCGGGTGAAACCGAAGAAAGGCTGCCCCGAGAGCCGCTCCGACAGGGCGACCTCTTGCACCGGGATCAGGTCGTGATCGATGAAGCCGAAGAGGCGGGGCTGGATGGCGCGCACCACGTTGTGGTAGATCCAAGTCATGGCCATGCCGTGGGAGCGGTTGACGTGCCGGGTCGGATTGGCAGGGAGCGCGAGATAGGGGACGCCGCGCTTGCGACAGACCTTTTCAATTTCCGCGCGCGCCTCGGCCCGCCGGGAGTTGTCAAAAACCAAAACGGCGCTGTCAGTGAGATTCAGCTGCGCCATGCGCAGCAGCCAGTCCAGCGCCCAGGGCTGTTCGAAGGCCACCACCAGCGCGATGTTGCCGCCCCGGAAGCGCTCGGTCTCCCGGAGAAACGGCGCCAGCGTCTTGGGCCTGATGCGACGGTAGTAGGCGAGCCAGGCGTCGTTTCGCACCTGTTTCAAGGCGTACTGCAAGGGGATCAACCGTGACCATTCCCTTGCGGAGAAGTTGCTGAAATTGCGCATTGCCTGCTATTCCTCGACCGTACCGCTTGTAGCCAGGGTAACACGTCCCCTGGCTGTTAGATCTTCCCGAACAGATACTCGTCGCAGCCGCTACCGAACAACCCGGAACGCCGGTGGGTTCTGGCCTTGAGCAAGCGCAACCCGCAAGGCTCGATAATCCGGTACAGCTCTTCCGGCGTCACGGATTCGTAGGGAAAACCGCCCATCCAGTCGTGGACGTCATGTTCGAAACTCATGCCGCGCTTCTTCTTGAAGCTGGCGAGTTTTTTCGTCAGCGTCTGCCCCCTGAGCAGGAGGTAATAGGAGAAAAGCCGGATGTACCAGCCGCGCGCCCTCTTCTGCTGGTCGGGATCCGAGGAGACGTACCAGCGCTTGATCCTCCACCAGATGCCGCAGTAGCGCGTCTTGCCGTACAAGGCGACGGCCAGGTACCCGCCGGGTGCCACCATGGCGGCGGCCTTGCGGATCGCTTGCGCCATGTTTCCGGTGTGGTGCAATACCCCCCAACTGTAGACTACGTCGAACTGACCGCTGGCCGGGTCAAGGTCGAAAACGCTCTGCTCGCGGACCTGGTAGTTTTTCTCTTCCCAGAATTTGGCCAGTACGGCCCGGGTGGTGGCGACCGAATCCAAATCCAGATCGACTGCCAAAAGGCTCGACACGCCCGACCTGAGAGCGGCAAGACTATGGATGCCGCTGCCGCTGCCGATATCCAGGAAGCTCCTGCCTGCCAGCGGCACCTCACCCATCATGTTGCTCAGACATGCGGTGGCCGCTTCGATCTCCTGAACATCTATGCTCCTGGCATAGTCTTCCCAATTTTTTCCGAATTCGAAACGCACGTCGGTTGTCGTCATAGTGCCGCATTCTCCACAATTTCACTATTGGTCCGGGTTGGTCCCTGGAGGGGTCGCGCCGGTTCCCCTAAGGCCGCCTAAATTGGTCCAACCAAGAAGTAATAGCACAATAACCTGCGCAAGCTCAAGAAACAATACCCTTTTGCCGGCGCTTCCCCAGGCGCGCGGGGCTCCGCTTTCCCCAATCAGACCCCGTAGTAGGCCCGGTACCACTGAACGAAGCGAACGATCCCCTGCTCGATCGAGGTGGAGGGTTTGAACCCGACGTCGGCCATCAGGTCGTCCACGTCCGCGTAGGTTGCGGGGACATCGCCCAACTGGATCGGGAGCAGGTTTTTCTGCGCCTCTTTGCCCAGCGCCTGTTCCAGCACCTCGATGAAGCGCAGCAGTTCGACCGGGTTGTTGTTGCCGATATTATAGATCTTGTAGGGGGCGTAGCTCGTGCCGGGGTCGGGGCTCTGCCCGCTCCAGGCGGGGTTGCCCCCGGGCACCCGGTCGGTGACCCGGATTACCCCCTCCACGATGTCGTCAACATAGGTGAAGTCGCGCTGCATCTTGCCATAGTTGAACACGTCGATGGGGCGCCCTTCCAGGATCGCCTTGGTGAAGAGGAAGAGCGCCATGTCCGGCCTCCCCCAGGGCCCGTAGACCGTGAAGAAGCGCAAACCCGTGGTCGGGATGCCGTAGAGGCTCGCATAGGTATGGGCCATGAGCTCGTTGGCCTTCTTGGTCGCGGCGTACAGCGAGACCGGGTGGTCCACGTTCTGGTGCACGGAAAAGGGCATGGCGGTATTGGCACCGTACACCGAGCTGGAGGAGGCGTAGACCAGGTGCCCGACCTTGTTGTGGCGACACCCCTCGAGGATGTTGAGGAACCCCGAGACGTTGCTGTCGATGTAGGCATAGGGGTTCACCAGGGAGTAGCGCACACCGGCCTGGGCCGCGAGATTCACCACGGCGTCAAAGCCCTGCTCGGCAAAGAGCCGCGCCAGCTCCTCGCGCTCCTCCAGCCCCAGCTTCACGAAGCTGAAGCCCCCCTGCCTCTGGAGCAGCTCCAGCCTTGCCAGCTTGAGCTTCACGTCGTAATACTCGTTGAGGTTGTCCAGGCCGACCACCTGATCCCCCCGGGCCAGAAGCCTCTGGGAGAGGTGAAAACCGATGAACCCGGCCGCGCCGGTTACCAGAATTTTTGCCATGTTGTTGCCTCCTTCTGCCGACGCAGGTAACGACTCTGCGGGCAGTTTCCGAATAAAGATGAGGGTTATCGGGCGAGCAGCTCCCTGGCATGCCGCAGGATGTCGGCCACGGCAATCTCCCCGATGGGGTGCCCCGCTCCGGCTGCCGGGAGCACGATCCGGTGCAACGCGCTCGCGTAGGTGCAGGGAGGGGTGGGGCCAAAAAGGGATATGGCGGGGACGTTGTTGGCCCAGGCGATATGGGTGGGCCCGGTGTCGCCGCCGATCACCAAGTCGGCGCGGCTTACCGCCGCTTTCAACTGGTTCAGGTTGAGCCTGGGGAGGACGGTGACGTGAGGCAAGGCGCCGGCGAGGCGCCGGGCCGTCTGCAGCTCCTCTTCGCTGCCGTGACAAAGCAGCAGGTTCTCCCGTAAGCCCTTGCACAGGGCCACCAGCTTTTCCAGGGGATAGTTCTTGGCCCCCAGGCTCGACCCCGGGACCAGGAGCACGTTGCTGCGGCCGGCCGGAAAATAAGGGTCGCTTGCCTGCCGGTCTTCGGGGGCAAAGAACAGGAAGGGGCGCTTCTCAACCAGGTCAGCCTCCTTCAGCTCGATGCCCAGGGCCTGCGTCGCCAGGAGCGCGTAGCGGTAGACCGGCATCAGGTGGAGCGGCGGGGCGGCGCTTTGGTGATAGCAAAGGGTGGCCCAGCGTTCCTTGACCACGGAGCGGTGGAATCCAAAACTGACACGCCCGAGCTTCCTGGCGATGACGGCAGACTTCAGCATGCCGTGCAGATCTATCGCCAGATCGAGCCCCTCCGCCCGGGCGACCTTCCGGTATTCCGCAGAGAGCCGCTGCCAGGAGAAATTCTTCTTGACCCCCTTCAGGTCCAGCTTCACCACCCGGTCCAGATCAGGGTTGTGGTCCAGAATGTCGGCAAACTTGCTGTCCGCCACGAAGGTGAGGGAACAGCCGGGGAGTGCCCGCTTGATGATCTGGAGCGACGCCATGCAGAAGATGATGTCGCCGAGGGAGCTTAGCCTGACCAGCGCTACCTTCACGTCGACCCCTCCTGCTGGCAGGTCCCTGTCCCCATGACCTTTTCGATGATCGCGAGGCTTTCCCGGGTGTTACGCACCATGGTGAGATCCTGGACCGCTTCCCGCGCCCCGCGTCCCATTTCCAGCCGCAGCCTTTCCTCGTTGAGCCTGGTGATGGCGCGCGCGATCTCGGCTGCGTCCAGGGGGTTCTGCAGCACGAAGCCGCTCTTCCCCTCCTCGATCAGCTCGGCGACGCCGTTGAAGCGGGAGGTGATCACCGGCAGGGCGCAGGCCATCGCCTCCAGCGTGGCGTTACTGAAGGGGTCGTACAGGGTGGGGAAGACGAAGAGATCGCACGCGAGGTAAAAGCGCTCCACCTCCCGGACCGGCCCGGTGAAGACCACCCGCCCGGCGATGCCCAGACGCCGCGCCTCCCGCTCCAGGGCCCTGGTGCGCCCCTTCCCCACCACGAAGAGCCGGAAGGGTATCTGAAGCTCCCCCGTCGCACGGATCAGGGCGGGGACCCCCTTGCGCGCGAAGCCGGTACCGACGTAGAGGATGCGCAGTTCGTCCTTGAGGCCGTACTGCGTGGCCAGCTCCCCGCGCAGGCGCTCGCGGTCGGCCAGCGGGAAGGCCGCGGCGTCGACGCCGTTGTACACCACGTGGATCTTTTCCGGGTCGACCCCGTAGAGCTCCACGATCTCCGCCTTTCCCGCCCGCGAGTTGGCGATGATCGCCTTTAACCGTGGATCGGTGAAGAGCCTGCGCTCCAGCGCGAGATAGGCGAGCTGAAAGGGGTTCAGATAGGTGACCAGGCGGCTCAGCACCCCGAGCCCCAGCTGCTTTTGCCTGAGCCACTGCCGGTGGCAGCCGTCTCCGGCGCGGTAGACGTCCTGGCGCAGGGTCCGCTCCAGGCTGAAAACCACGTCGAACTGCTCGCGCTCGATGATCCTGCGGCAGGAAAGCGAAAAGGTGAGCGCCTTGAGCCATCCCGGCTTCCCTATCACGGGGACCCGGTGCAGGGTGGCGGCGGCCTCCCCGCCCGCGTCCCACCGGGCGGCCAGGATATGCACCTCGTGCCCCTCGGCGGCGAGCCCCTCGACCAGCCGCGCCATGTAGCGCTCGGCACCTCCGAAGGGGGTGTATCTCTGGCGGATCAGCGCGATCCTCATCGGCTCTTCTGTCCGATAACGATGGCGCTTCGCGAGCAGAGCACGGTCCTGCTGTTAATCAGGTCCAGGGCGCTTTTGTTCACCTCCCAGAGGTAGGGGCTCTTCTTGACGATGTTTCTGCGGTGGCGCGACGAGGCCAGCTTGAAGAAGGGGTAAAATCCCGCGTAGAGCAGTTCCGCGGACTTCTTGAACTTGTCCGGAACCACCCGGGTCTGGACGAATCCCTCGCGACGCATGCTGTGGTCGATGTAAAAGCAGTTGAGCGGCATGATGTGGCCGCACAGCCTCCCGGCATCCTCAGGCTTGAAGGAGAGCGGCTCGAACATCTCGAAAAAGCCGTGGCTCAGATAGGCGATGCGCGAAGTCAGGTTGAGTATGTTGGGCACCGAGATGATCAGCTTCCCCCCCGGCCGCAGCACCCTGAAGGCGTCGCGGATGAGGCTGTACGGGTTCTGCAGATGCTCGAGCACCTCGATGGCGTAGATCACGTCGAAGGAGGCATCCTCGAAGGGGAGCCGGTCCGAGAAGGCGAGTTTTTCGCAGCTGATATCCGGATACACGAAGTACTCGGGAAAGAGGTCGCAGGCAGTGATGACCTTCGAGGGTACGACGCCGTTTTGCTTCAGGTAGTCCCCCAGCATCTGGGACATGTAGCCTCGCCCCGCCCCGACGTCGAGGACCTTCTTGTCGAAGATCCCTTCTGCGGTGACCAGTTCGAAGATCTTCCGGTTGGTCGCGGGATGTGATGCGGGCTTGATGGTGGTCATGGCAGTATTCTCCTAATGGTGCTTGCCCCGGCTCAGCTGAGAGTAAAAGGCCAGGGTTTTTTGCACCATGATGTCGTCGGTGTATCCTTGCAGCACATGGGCCCGGGCGGCTGCCCCGAAACTGCGCCTAAGCTGCTCGTCGGCCAAGAGCCGGGCGATGGCCCGGGCAAAGGACGAGGCGTCACCGGTCTGGGCCAGAAAGCCGGTGCTCCCGTCCCGGACCAGTTCAGCGATGCTGCCGACCGGGGCGGCGACCACCGGGCGCCGCATGGCCATGGCCTGGGTGAGGGACTGGGGCACCCCCTCGAACTTGTCGGAGGTGAGCACTACCAGGTCGGAGATGGAGAGGATCTCCGGGATGTCGCGGCGAAAGCCGGTCATGATGACGCGCTCCTCGAGCCCCGCCTCCCGAACCAAGCCTCTCAGCCACTCCTCCCCCGGCCCGTCCCCCACCACCAGGTATCTGGCTTCCGGGAACTGCTCCCTGAGCTGGGCCGCGGCGGCCACCAGGAGGTCGTGCCGTTTCATGGCCCGCAGCACCGCGACCATAGTGACCACGGGGGAGCCCTCGGGAATCCCGAGCTCGGCTTTGAGCCGGGGTGCCCGGGTCCGGTCCGGGTCGAAGCGCTCCAGGGAAACCCCGGTCGCGATGGAGACGATTTTCCCGGGGGGAATGGCGTTATCGGCAATGAGGGTATCCCTGAGCGCCTCCCCGGTGGTGACGATGCCGTCCACCATGCGGTAGACGAAATTGAAGGGGCTGCTGGAGATGGGAAGCGAAAGGTGCCTGGTCCGCACCAAAAGCTCCACCCGGGCGAGCCTGGCGGCGAAGGCACCCGACCAGCTGTCCTTGCCGGAGTGGGTGCTCACCACGTTGATGCGGTGCTTCCCTATCACCCGATACAGGTTCCAGACCGCGGCGGGATCGATGCTTCCCCGCATCACCACCTCCTCGGCGGGGATGCCGTACTCCTGGGCTTTGCCCAGGATGCCGCTTCCCGGCTGGCATGCGATCACCACCCGGTGTCCGAGCTCCAGCATCTTGCGGCATTCCAGGATAATGCGCTGTTCCTGGCCGCCCCAGCCGTTGGACCATTCGGTATGCAGTATGTTGTAGTTCACTCTTCGAAGCTTCCTTATGCCGGCGTCACAGGGTGAGCCGGTGCTTTTCCAGCCAGATCAGCAGCACGACAAAGCTGTAGGCGAGCCGCCTGGAGCCCTTCCCCTGCAGGGCCTGGCGCCAGAGCCGACCGACGGCTACCGCGTCCAGAAAGGGTGCGAGCTCGGCGCATCTCTCGACGTAATCCGAACAGACCTCGCGCCACTGGTTGTTGAAATTGTTCCCGAGCGGAACGGAGAAGCCGTGCTTGGGCCGGTTCCAGACCTCTTCGGGGAGATGGCGGCGCGCCAGGTCGGTGAGGATCGTCTTCCCCCCCCCTTCGAAATGCACCCGGGAGGGGAGCCTCAGCACGCGGTCCAGCACCTCGTTGTCCAGAAGAGGAACCCGCACCTCGAGACTGTGCAGCATGCTGGCCCGGTCGGTCTTCACCAGGCAGTTTTCGCTCAGGTAGGTCCAGAGGTCGGCCCGCATCAGGCTGTCCGTGTCGATCTCGGGGCCGTAGCGCTCCAGGAGATCCTTCCAAAGGCCCAGGGTGCACTCGGGGACGCAGCGCCGCCAGACCTCTTCGGAGACAAAGCGCTGAAGGCTCTTGCGCGACACCGGGTAGGGGCCGAGTTCCACCCTCCGGTAGTAGAGCATCTCCTTGCCGAACAGGGTGCGGCGCAAAAGCGACCCCGGCAGCAACCCGGCACGCACCAGGTCACCCCCGAGTCTCTTCCAGAGGGTGGGGGGGTAGTCGGACTCCTGGTCCCGGAACCGGGGGTAGCCGCCGAAGAGTTCGTCCCCCCCGTCGCCGGAAAGGCTCACCGTCACCTGGTTCCGGGTCTGGCGCGACAGCTCACAGGTCATCACGTAGGCGGGATCGGCCAGCGGCTGGTCCAGGGCCTGGATGGTGGTGACCAGCCGTTCCGCCCCGATCTGCGGGGCGTCGATCACCTGGTGCTCCGTCCCGTAGCGACGTGCCACTGCGAGAGCGTGGGAGGTCTCGTCATATTCCCCCTCCTCGAAGCGCATGCTGAAGGTCTTGAGAGGGGTGACGCCGGAACTCGCCATGTAATGCACCACAAGGCTGGAGTCGATGCCGCCGCTCAGAAACGCCCCGAGCGGCACGTCGGAGACCACCTGGCGCCTGACGGAGGCCTGGAGGATGCGGTCGAACTCCTGCACCAGTTCTTCCCGCGACGCGCTGCACGGCTTTGCCGCGGGGATCTCCCAGTACTGGGTCGTGGTCACCTGAGCGCTCCTGGCGTCGAAGCGGAGCCAGTGGGCGGGAGGGAGCTGCCGGACCTCGGACAAAAAGGTGTGGGGCGCCAGCACCGTCTGGAAGGCGAGGTAATCCCGCAGGGCCTGACAGTCGAGCTGCCGGGGGAAGCCGTCCAGCAGAAAGAACGGTTCCAGCGTCGAGGCGAAGCTGAAACCGCGCAGGGCGGAATAGCAAAAGGGCTTGATGCCGATCCGGTCACGCGCGGCGAAGAGTATCCGCTCGTCCCGGTCCCAGACCGCGAAGGCGAACATGCCGTTCAGGCGCGGCACCAGCTTCTCCCGCCAGAGGCTGAAACCGTGCAGCACCACCTCGGTGTCCGAGCTGGTGGCAAAGCGGAACCCCTCACCGATCAGTTCCTCCCGCAGCTCGCGGAAGTTGTAGATCTCACCGTTGAAGACGATGGTGTAGCGGCCGAAGTCGGAGCGCATCGGCTGGTGCCCGCCCGACACGTCTATGACGGCCAGGCGGGTGTGCCCCAGCACGGCGCCGCCCACGTCGGCCAGTTCCGAATCGTCCGGGCCGCGCCGGCTCAAGGCGGCCAGGGCCGCTTGGGCGCTGGCCTGCCAGGGGGTGTCGATGAGTCCAAAAATTCCGCACATGTCAGAGTTTCCTTGGGTCGCGCCAGAGGCCCGGGAGAGCTTCGTAGCGCTGCGCGACCCGGCACGCCTCGAAGGGGGAGAGAGCAGCGGCCCCGACGCAAGGGGGGTGGCGCAGCACCTCCCGAATGGCCTCCCGAAGCGCCCGGGCATCCCCCACCGGGACCAGCACCCCGCCACCGTTCCCCTCCAAAAGCTCCCGGGGGCCGGAGGGGCAGTCGGTGCTCACCACGGGGGTGCCGCAGGCTAGTGCCTCCACCAGGACGTTGGGCATCCCCTCGCGGTCGGAGCAGAGCACGAGGAGCCGTGCGTTCTTGATCCAGGGGTAGGGGTTGCTGCGAAAACCGGCCACCACGACGTCTGCGCCAAGCCCCGAGGAGTCGATAAGCGCATCCAACTGCCGGCTCGGCTTGGTCAGGAGCACCAGCTTGCACCCCGCCGCGTCCACTCCCCGCCAGGCCTCCAAGAGCAGGTCGTGGCGCTTCTGGGGGGCGAAGCGCCCCACGTGCAGCACATACGGCTGCCGCGGCAGGTCGGGCTCGGCTCGAGCGGCCAGTTCGCCGATGGCCGCCAGGTCGAAGGGGTTGTAGATCTGCTCGATCTGCGAGCGGTCCAGCTGGAAAAAGTCGCGCAGGTCCCTATGGACCCCTTCGGAGACCGCGACGATATTGGCTCTGCCGTACAGCCTGCGGTAGCGCTGGTGGCGCCGCTCCCCCTTGCGGGGGTTATTTTCCTTGAGCTGGGAGACCTCGCAGGAGAGGGTGTTGGCTACCCGGTACCATACCGGCTTAATCCCGGAAAGCGCCACCACCTCGTCGGCAAAGGGGAGCGTCGACACGATCAGGTCAAAGGGGGAGCCGGCGGCGAGTCGCCCCACCAGGCGGCGCAACCGGAAGGCGCAGATGTATTTCCCGAGCACCCCCTTGGTAAGCTTCCCCTTCCCCGACGACAAGGCGTGCAGGGAAAGGCCCGCCGGCAGGGCATGCTCGACGACCCGCTCCATGAGGATGACGTGGACCTGATGGCCGCGCCCCCCCAGGATGGAGGCGAGGTTGATCACCGCCTTCTCGGCTCCGCCTCCGCGCAGGTTTGTGGTGATAAAAGCAATTTTCATAGAGTCCGGGATCTGTGCCACGCGCTACAGGTGCGTAACTTCATACAAGTAATCATGGAAAGAGTAATCGACCGGCCTGAAACGCCAGGCGATCTTCTTGATCAGCCCCGACAGCGGTGAGTACCTTTTGGTTAAATGGTAGGCGGAGAGCTTGGTTCCGGTTCTCCTGCACAACTCCATCATGTTTACCGGAATGATCCAGCAGAGGTGATCGAGGTTGGTGACTATTACCCCTTGCTTCATGAATTTCCTGATGAATTTTCTGCTGAAAGGGTTGGGGGTGGAAATGAAAATTTTCCCTTCCTTCTCCAGATGACGCCGGGCGAAATTGATCAGCCCGGCGCTGTTGACCACATGCTCTATGACATCCCCGATGAAAACGACGTCGAAAAGCTCACCCAGATACAGATCCGAAGTGGCGTCGACGCAACGGACGTTGTATCCCCTGGCCTGCAGCTCCCCGATGAGATTGTCCAGGATGTCAATCCCCAGGCAGTACGAGGAGCCCTTGACAATCATGTCATGTCTCCAGTCGCTTCTCTCAATGTAGTCGCTGCTGTGGGCGGCAATGCCGATATCGAGCACCCTTTTGCCCTTGATCTCGCGAACGACGAAGTCCATCAGATCGACATCGGTGTGCACTTGCCTGATGTCCTGGAGGTATTCTTTGACAGCGCGCTTTGCAGCACTGTTATTGGGGTCGTCCGTCAGGGTTGACCAATCTAGGTACTTTGCCATAGGAATCCTTTTGAGGAAATCGTTTTTATTACTTGCCCGGCATCACCCTGTTGACGAACTCTTCAATCAGGCCCCTCAGTTTGAGCAGAGCGAAATTCGTGTTCGGGTCGGCGGCGATACAGGCGAGGGAATAACCGTATCCGGGGTTGGGATAGTTCGCCTCGAAGGTTCGCTCCTTCGGCATATCGGTCACCTTGGCACGGTCGAGCACCTGGGCAATGGCGGCAAAACCGGGGTCGTCGCTGTACAGGGTGTCTTTATGCAACTTGTCGAGGAAAATCCTCTCCGGCGACCCCACCATGGTGTCGTGGACGAACACGAAGGGGGGCTTCCCCGTTGCGAGAAGATCGAAAGCAAAGCGCACCCCGCGGATCCCCTTGGGGCCGTCGATCAAAACCACGTCGTTTTCCCGGAGGATGTCGGGCATCACCTTGCGTGCATCTCCGAACAGCAGCTCCACGTTGGGCCTGTCCTTCAGCCGCTGATACGCGACAGGGACGTCTGCCGAGTCCTTGGTGTACTCTATGCTGATGATTTGGGAGTCGGGAAAGCAGTGGGAGAGGATCAAGGTGCTCTGCCCCCGCGCCCTGCCGGATTCGAGTATCCTCGCCGGGCGGACGGTCCCCGCCACCAGGGCGAGGAAGAACATCTCCGAGAAAAGAATCCCTTTGGACTCGTAGTCGAACGGTTCCAGCAGAAAGCGGAACTCCTCGACCTTGAGTTTCGCTTTTATCAGCAACTCGGACATTGCAATTTGACTCATGCAGCTCTCCATTTGGGCGGAACCTTATCCGCGGCTCCTTAGGTTGGTATCGTTTCTTTCAGGCCAGGACCGATGGCGGGTGCCTTCCGTGTCCACCAGTCATCCTTATTCGATGGACCGCAGAAAGTCCCTGGCGGCACTCTCAAGCTCGCTCTCCGGGAAGTCGAGGCAGTCGCTCACCTTGCTGCCGTTGCAGCCGTCACGATAACAAGGTACGCAGCTTCGTGCCGCCTGCAGCACCATATGCCTGCCGCAGCGCTGCACGCCGTTCGGTGCAGCGTAGGGGTTAGCCATCTTCTCGTTGTCCCAGGGGCCCCATTCCCGCGCCGTGGAAGGGCCGTAGAGCCCCAGGACCGGGATGTCGAGCGCGGCCGCCATGTGCATCGGTGCGGAATCAACCCCCACAAAAAAGCGCGCACCGGCGCTCAAGGCGCCCAGCTGTTTCAGGGTAAGCGCACCGCTTAGGTCGCAAAACGGGGTCTGCAGCAGCGGACGCAGGGCCACTAAGTAATCGAGCTCCTTTTGTTCCGGCGCGCAGGTGAGCACCGGTAGGAGTCCCGAGAACTGCGCCATCCGGTCCAGCAGAAAGGCGGCCTTTGCCTGGGGCAGGGTCTTGAACATCCAGCGCGAGGTAACGTGGGCGTGGAAATATCCGCCCAGGCAGAGGGAGTGGGCGGCCAGCAGGCGCTCCACTGCCTCGCGGTCGGACGGGGCGAATGAGAAGCTGACCCGTTTGCTGGTCGTTTCCAGTCCCAAAGGACCGAGAAACAGCAGGTTTTTCTCCACCGCGTGCAGGTTCCCCTCGGGAAGTCTGGGCACTAGATGGGTGTAAAACCTCCTCTTGCCGGCCAACCCCTGGCTCAGGGGATCCAGGCCGGCCCTGACCCGTGCGCCGCTGACAAGCGCGATGAGCGCGCCGCGATCCCCTTCGGTCAGGTTCAACACCACGTCGAAGCGCTCTCGGCGCAGCCTCTGGTAGAAGGCGAACTCCCGGCCCAGGCGCCGCAAGAGCGGCGCCTTCTTGATGCCGCGGTCATAAACGATCACCTGGTCCAGGTCGGGGTTTCCGGTCAGCATCTCCTCGGTCCCCTTGTTGACCAGGGCGCTGATTTTGGCGCCGGGGAAGGCCTCTTTCAGGTTGTGAAAGAGCGCGGCGCTCAGGAGCACGTCGCCTATGTTGCGCAGCTTCACCACCAGGATCTTGCGAATCTGCCCGTTACCTCTCATGCTGCCTCGTGCGGTTTATTTCCACGGCCTTGCCGTACTTGTAGAAGGTGTAATGGGAGTAGAGCATGCTCAGCAGAAACCCTGTATACCCCTCCAGAAAGCCCAGTTTCAGGAAGTACATCTTGAAAAAGGTGAAGAGCGGCTTTGCCAGGAGCTGCCAAAGGCCCGGCCTTTTCCCGGCCTTGACCAGCTCCTCGGCGGCGAGGCTCGAGTAGCGGTCCATCCTTTTGAGGTAGTCCGACACCCCGGAGTAGGTCCGGTGCACCAGGTTGCCCGGCAAGAGCCCCACCTCGCCCGGGCAGACCAGGGACTCGTGCACGCTCCGCTCGCTGAAGGCGCACACCCGGCGGTCGTAGAGCCTCAAGTTGTAATCGGGATACCAGCCGCAGCGCCTGATCCAGCGCGCCCCGAAGTAGTTCTCGCGGGCAGCCTTGTATGAGGTGAACTTTGTCCCGGAAACGGCGAGGATGGAGCGCCGCAGCTCGGGGGAGACCCGCTCGTCGGCATCGATGTTGAAAATCCAGTCGTTGACGGCCAGTCCCGCGGCCCGGTTTTTCTGGCGGCCGTAGCCGGGCCAGTCGGCCCGGGAGAAGCGCACCCGCGGGTGGGCCCGGCAGATCTCCTCGGTGCGGTCCGTGCTCCCCGAGTCGACCACGACGATCTCGTCGGCAAAATCGAGGCTGGCCAAGCAGGCGCCGATGTTGGCCTCCTCGTTGTTCGCTATGATGGTCGCGGAAATCTTCATGGCCGGTTCACCCTCCCGCCAGGAGCGCTTCCACGCCGGAGAGCACCGCCGCCACCTTGATGGTGTCGCGGCACTCGGCGTCCTTGTCACAACGGGTCCGAAAGCAGCGGGTGCAGTGCATGGGCGACTGCAGCACCACGTGCCGCTCGCCGCGCGGGCCGCTCCCCTTGCCGTCGCTCGCCCGGTAGAAGGAGACGGTGGGGGTGCCGACCGCCGCCGCCAGGTGCACCGGCCCGGTGTCGCCGCCGACCACCAGGTCGACCCGCTTCAAAAGCGCCGTCAGCCCCTTTAAGGTAAAGCGGTCCAGCACACGGGCGCCACGGCCGATCCCCGCGGAGATCCGGGTCACGGCGGCGCGCTCGCTTGCGCTGCCCCAGGGGAAAAGGACGCTTGAGTCGGGGAACCTTTCCAGCACCGCGCGCCCCAGCTCGATCCAGCTCTGTTCGCTCCAGAACTTGGTCTGCCAGGTGGTGCCGTACTGGAACAGGAAGACCAGCCCGTCGGAGAGGGTCGCCAGCAGCACCTCCGCGTTGGCGTCGTCCTCCGGCGAGGTTGGGATGCTGGAGGTGAGCGTCATGGCCCGGAAGTCCCGGGCGAAGGGGACGCTCACCAGGCGCAGGTACTTTTCGGTTACGTGGTGGTCCTGGCGCCGAAGCGGGATGCGGCGCGTGGTGAAGAGGAGGTTCGCCGCTTCCTGCAGATCCTCGCGCTCAAAGCCGATGCGGTCCGGGCAGCCGGAGGCCCAGCAGATGATGCCGCTCTTCAGGTTCCCCTGGATGTCGAACACCAGGTCGTAGTCGCGCTCCCGCAGGGCCTGTTTCAAGCCGGAGACCTCCCGGAGGGTCTGGGCGGCAAAGGGGCGCTTGCGCCAGGCCCGGGTGCGCACCCGGTGCAGCACGCTCAGCAGCGGATTCCCCTCCAGGATCTGGCCGAAGTTCTCCTCAACCACCCAGTCGATCTCGATCCCGGGCGAGGCCTGCTTCAGGTAATCGAGGACCGGCAGGGCGTTGATGATATCCCCCAGCGCCGAGGCTTTCACAATCAGGACACGCATAGGTTTCTCAGCTTCTCCGCCGCCTCCACCACGTCCTTGGCGCTCACCGCTTTCATGCAGCGGTGATCGGTCGGGCACTCCCGTTTCAGGCAGGGGGCGCAGTCGACCTCCTGGCGCACGATCACGGAGTTGGCGGAGAAGGGGTAGGTGGTGCGGTGGTCGGTCGAACCGAAAATGGCCACCAGCGGCACACCGAAGGCGGCGGCTATGTGCATCGGGCCGGAATCGTTACTGATGAAGAAGTCGCAGCGCTCTATCAGCGCCATGAGGCTACGGACCGTCAGGGTGCCGGCCAGGTTCAGGCAGTCCCCCCGGAGCGCCCCCTCGATGTCCCGGGCGATGGCGACCTCGCCGGGCCCCCCGAGGACCAGGAGCTTCGCTCCCCACCGGCGCGCCAGTTCCGCGCCCGCGGCGGCGAAGCGCTCCGGATACCACCTCTTGGCCGAACCGTAGGCGGCCCCCGGGTTGATGCCGATCAGGTAATCCCCCGGGGCGATGCCGGCCCCGGCCAGAAGCTTTCGGGCGTGCTCCCGCTCGCTTTCCGTCAGGCAGAGCAGTTGCCGCTTTTCCCGGGCGCCGATGCCGAAGTGCCCGAGCAGCTCCAGGTAGTTGTCCACGTGGTGCAGCCGGTCGCCCAGCGCCCGGTAATCGAAGCCGTGGGTCAAAAGCCAGGCGCGCCCGTCGCTTAGGTTACCCAAGCGCCGCGGTATGCCGGCCAGCCAGGCGATCAGGGCGGCGTCGAAGGCGCTCTGCAGCAGGACGGCGAGGTCGAAATGCCGGGACCTCAACTCGGAGGCGATGCGGAACTTCCCCGCCACCCCGCGGTGGCGTCCCTGCCGGTCGTAGACCAGCACCTCGTCCACCCAGTCGTGCGATGCGAAGAGCTGCGCCACCAGCGGCGTGGCGAGGACGGTGATGCGTGCCTCGGGAAAGGTCTCCCGGAGGGCGCCCAGGGCCGGGGTGTTCATCACCGCGTCGCCGATCCAGTTGGTGACCCGCACCAGGATGTTTTTCACCGCAGAGATGTCCAAAGAACCCGCCTTCACGCGGGCTTAGCCGCTTCTTGAAGCAGGACCGGAATGCCGTCGCGGACCGGAAATTTCAGGTTGCAGGCGGGGCACACCAGCTCCTTTTCCGACTCGCCGACCCCTCCCCGGCAGACAGGGCAGGCCAAGATTTGCACGACTCCAGCCAAAAGCGCCATTCACTCCCCGCAAAGAAAAAAATCCCGGCGTCAAACGCCAGGTTGGTCCGTCATGGCAGAGCCAAGTGCCGCCCGGCACGCAGGCTTGTCCAGGGCTCCCCGAAAAGGGGGGGTGCCGGCAGGACCAACGCGCATTCTGCCACAGAAGCAGCATCTTAATAAAGGAATTTCTCCAAAGCCGCGTCCAGCGCCGAACTATCCGCGCAGGTAAGCTCCAGAAGCGCCACGAAACAGGGACCGAGCCTCCCGGCAAAGGGGGCGAGCTTCACCGCATCCTTGGCCGTGGTGACCAGGTATGCGGAACGGGAGGCCGTTTTCAGCCTGAGGAGGGCGGCGATCTCCTCCTCGCCGTAGACGACGTGATCGGGAAAGGAAAGCGTCGCGGTGAGCGGCAACCCCTGCGCCTCCAGCAGGTCGAAGAAGGAGGCGGGGTCGGCGATCCCCGAGAAGGCTGTGCTGCGCGCCCCCTTCAGGGTCTCCAGGCCAAGCCGCTCCCCTCCGCCCAGGGGCTCCAGGGCGCTCAGCGCATGGCTGGTCCAGCAGCAGGGTTTTCCGGGAAAGAGCTGCGGCACTCCCGGTTCGATACTGCGGGTGTAGACCACCAGGTCGGCCCGCCCGGCAGCCGCGGGGCGCTCGCGCAGAAACCCGGCGGGGAGGGTGTAGCCGTCGGCAAAGGGGCGTGCCGCGTCTAGCAGCAGGATGTTCAGGTCCCGCTGCAGGCGCAGGTGCTGGAAGCCGTCGTCCAGGATAAAGACGTCCGGCTGGAGCTCTTGCAGCGCGAGGAGCCCCGCGCGGTAACGGTCCGCGCCGATCACCACCATGAGCCCCGGCACCTGGCGCGCCAAGAGGCAGGGCTCGTCCCCGGCGACTTCGGGCGGGACCAAAAGGCGGGTGCCGTCCGAAACGATCATGAGCTTTCCCTGTGCAGAACCGCCGTAGCCGCGGGAAAGCACCGCCACGCGCCGTCCCTGGCCGATCAGCTGCGCCGCCAGTCGTGCCGTCATCGGGGTTTTCCCGGTCCCCCCCAGGGTCAGGTTGCCGACCGAAATGACCGGGCAGGGGAGACGAAAGGAGCGCAGGAGCCCGAGCCGGTAGGCGTGCGCGCGCAGGGCCAGGAGCCACCCGTAGGGGCGCGAGAGCAGGCGCAAGCCCGACAGGAAGAGCCGGTCTCCCCGGCCGCGCCTTTTTCCGGAGACCAGTTCAGTGAAATAGTTGGCCAGCTCAGCCATGAGCCCCCCGGGATGCGCCGTCAAGACAGGCGGCCACGATCTCCAGGTGACGCTCGGTGGCACCCGCGCTCTCCTCGAGGATCCGGGCGCCCCGGCGGCCTAGTTCCTCCCGGCGGGCGGGGTCTTCGGAAAGCTGAATGAGCGCCCCGCTTAAGGCCGCTCCATCCGCCACCTGCACCCCGGCCCCGTGCGCGAGAAAGAGCGCGGCGATCTCCCGGAAGTTCTCCATGTGCGGTCCGAACAGCACCGGCACGCCGCAGGCTGCAGGTTCCAGCGGGTTGTGGCCGCCGGTCGCGACCAGGCTCCCCCCCACGAATACCAGGTCGGAGGCGCCGTAGAGCCTGGCCAGCTCGCCTACGCTGTCCAGCAGCAGCACCTCCCCGGCCACGGGGGGGGTGCCGCCGGAGAGCTGGCTGCGCAGGCGAAAGGGTATCCCCCTTCTCTTAAGCTCGAAGGCTACAGCCGGGGCGCGCTCGGGGTGGCGGGGGGCGAGGATCAGGAACTGCTCCCCTCCCCGGTCCAAAAGCGCCCGGTAGGCGTCGAGCACCGGCCCCTCTTCCCCTTCGTGGGTGCTGGCCGCGGTGAAGACCAGGGCCTTTGCCGGAATGCGGTACTCGGCCTTGAGCCGGTCGACCTCCTGCGCCGAGGCACGCGCTACCTTGAGGTCGTACTTCAGGTTACCGGTGACGTGCACCGCGCCGGGGAGCGCCCCGATCGCCGTGATGCGGGAGGCATCCTCGCCGGTCTGCATGCAGAGCGCCGAGAGGTTTTGCAGCACCGGGCGGAAGAACCAGGCAAAGCGCAGGTATCTCGGGAAGGAGCGGTCCGAGATGCGGCCGTTGGCAAGGAGCACCGGAATCTTGCGGCGCCGGGCTTCGGCGATGAAATTGGGCCAGATCTCAGTTTCCATGATGACCACCAGGTCGGGCCTAAGCTTGCGCAGTACGGCGCTCACCGCGAAGGGATAGTCGAAAGGGAAGTAGATGCAGAGGTCCGCCTGCGCGCTCTTGAGCGCCACGGAGCGGCCGGTCTCGGTGCCGTTGGAAAGAATCAGCCGTTTGTCAGGATAGCGCTCCCTCAAGCCCCGCAGCAACGGGAGCACCGCGATGGTCTCGCCTACCGAGACCGCATGGACCAGGATGGCGCCCCCGTCCCGGGCCGGGTCCGGGTCGTGCGCCGGCACCAGCCCGAAGCGCTCCGGCAGCGCGCTCCTTCTCCCCCGGCTCACCGAGCGGTACACGTGGTACGGGATCAGGAAGGGGATGAGCAGGATAAGGAACAGATTGTAGAGAAATTTCACCATGCAGGGAAAGCCCTTTTATCAAAGCTCGTCATCGAGCCTGAGCAAACGGCTCAGGAAGGCACCGGTCAGATAGACGATTCCCCCCGCCCAGAGCACGTCGCTCGGGAAATGCCCCCCCTGGGCCATGCGTGCCACCCCCATGATCAGGCCGTAGCAAAGACCGAACGCCAGGGCGAGACGCGCGCACCTCTGAAAGCGGCGTCTCAGCACAAAGTAGGGAGCCACCAGGTAGAACGCGGCTGCGGCGTGCCCCGAGGGGAAGGATTTCCCGGTGCCGGAAACGCCGCGCTCCCAGACCTGGTGGTACGCCTTCTGCTCTACGCCGCCGAAGACCTGCAGGTGACTCGGCCTCGGCCTCCCCCAGTGGTCCTTGAAGACCGTGTTGACCAGGAGTCCCGGACCGAGCGCGAGCAAGAGCACCAGGAAAAGCGCCTGCTTTCGCCAGGCGCGTGCCGCGGGCCAGATGTAGCCGGCGCAAAAAAGGATCCCCCCGCCAGCCCCGAGCAGGTAGCCGGGAAGCCTGCCAAACTGGTACAGGAAAAGCCAGGGTTCGGCTTCGCGTCCGGTCCAGCCGAGCCCCGGCCGGTAAAAATGCCCCTCCAGCGTCAGGTCGAGCCCGGTGGCGGCGATGAGCGCGGTGCCGGCCAAAAGGAGCGCCAGGGGAAGCAGGAAGTCCTGCGTCATACGTTTACCGACCATCCTGTTCCCCTTCTTGGGAGCTGCCGGGCGCGCCCACCGCGAGGGCCCGTTTCCACCTCTTGTGTATCCAGTACCACTCGGTGGGGTGCGCGACCACGTAGGCCTCGATGACGCAGTTGAGTTGCGCCATGTCCCGCTCGTCCGGGCTCCCCTCGTCACCCTCGCAAAAGGGGATCTCGGGGTGAATGGTGACGACCTGGCACTCCCCTTCCCGGTGGATGAAGACCGGGAGCCTGGGCACGCCGCACTTCCTGGCGAGGAGTGCCGGTATCCGGGTGCTCCAGGCCGGGCGCCCCAGGAAGTCGACCGCTACCCCGTCGCTTGGGTGCACCGCCTGGTCGATCAGTAGGCCCACGATCTCCCCTTTTTTAAAGGCGCTCAGCATGGCACGGATCGCCCCGCCCCGGTAGATCACGGCGTTGCCGAACCCGCCGCGGATCTCTTCCAGCACGCCGTTCAGGTGCCGGTTTTCCTGGCGCCTGGCCACCACGGAGAGCTGCTGGAAGCGTGCGCCGAAGGAGAGGGCGAGGAGCTCCCAGTTGCCGCAGTGCCCGGTGATGAAGGCGACCCCCTTCCCCCTGGCGACCGCCTCCCGGTAATGCTCGATGCCGCGGAACTGCACCCGGTCGATGATGTGGCGCCCCCGGCCGTGGTAGATCTTGCAGTCTTCCACCAGGGAGCGGCCGAGGTTTTCGAAGGTGGCCCGGGCGAGTTCCGGGGCGCTCACGGGGAGCCAGCCGGCCTGGCGCTCCAGAAAGGGGAGCGCGGCCCGGATGTTGTCCCGGGCGATCTCCCGGCGCCTCTTCAAAAGGAGGTAGCAGAGCCGCCCCAGCCACTTCCCGGCCTCAAGCGCGCTGCGGTCCGGCAGCCTCGCCACGATGAAGGAGATGCCGAGGAAAAGCGCCGTCTCCACCTGCCAGCGGAGCCGTTTCAGAAAACTTTCTCTAGCCATGTCGTATCAACGCCGGTAAAAAAATGGAACTTACTCCTTCACCTGCATGCCGTGCAGGCGGCTGTAGATGCCCCCCTGGGCGAGCAGCGCCTCGTGGCTCCCCGCCTCCGCCACGGCCCCCTTTTCAAGCACCAGGATCCGGTCGGCGTGGGTGATGGTGGAGAGGCGGTGCGCGATGACGAAGGTGGTCCGGTTCGCCATCAGGTTATTGAGGGCCGCCTGCACCATCTGCTCGCTCTCGGTATCGAGCGCGCTGGTCGCCTCGTCCAGGATCAGGATCGGCGCGTCCTTCAGGATGGCGCGGGCGATGCAGATGCGCTGGCGCTGCCCACCGGAGAGCCGGACGCCCCGGTCCCCTATGTTGGTCTGGTACCCTTCGGGGAGTTCCAGGATGAAATCGTGGGCGTAGGCCGCCAGCGCCGCCTGCTCCACCTCGAGGTCGCTGCCCCGGGTCTTGCCGTACCTGATGTTGTTGGCGATGGTGTCGTTGAAAAGGATGGTTTCCTGGTCCACCAGTGCCACGTGGTTCAGCAGGCTCTTCAGCGTCACCCCGCGGATGTCCTGCCCGTCCACCAGCACGGCTCCCTCGGTCGGGTCGTAGAAGCGCGTGATGAGCGACACCAGCGTCGTCTTGCCGCCGCCCGAGGGACCCACCAGCGCAATCACCTCGCCCTTGTGGGCCTGCAGGCTCACCTCGTGCAGCACGTTTTCGTCTCCGTAACTGAAGGAGACCCCCCTGAACTCGACCTCCCCCGCCACCCCGGTCAGTTCCCCCGCACCCGGCGCGTCCACGATGTCGGGCTTGGTGTCGATGATCTCGAAGACCCGCTCCGCCGCGCCCAACGCCCCCTGGACCACGTTATAGGTGTTGATGATCCTCTTGATCGGGGTGAACACCAGGATCATGGCGGTGATGAAGGAGAAGAACTCGGAGGCGCTCATCTTGCCGTGCATGACGGAGGTGCCGCCCACCCAGATGACCGCCGCGATCCCGATGGAGATGATGAATTCCATGATCGGGGTGGAGAGGCCGTCGTACTTGATGCTCTTCCTGAGCGTGGTGTACAGCTCGGCGTTGCACGCCTGGAACTTCTCGGTCTCGCGCTCCTCCAGCCCGAAGGCCTTGATCACCTTGATACCGGAAAAGGTCTCCTGAAGGATGCTGGTGAGTGCCCCCAGCTTCCCCTGCCCCAGCTTGGAGAGCCTCTTGATCCTCTTGCCTATGGTGCGCGCCGGAATCACGGTAACCGGGATGACGAAAAAGGTGATCAGCGCGAGTTCCCAGTTGCGGTAGAAGATGACCCCCAGAAGCGACAGAGCCGAGACGCAGTCGCGGAAGAGCCCGGTGGTCATGCTCGCCACCCCTTCCTGCATGGCGTAGACGTCGTTGGTGATCCGCGACATCAGCATGCCGGTCGGGTTGCGCACGAAGAAGCCGAGCCCCAGCCGCATGTTCCTGCGGTAGATTTCGTTGCGCACGTCCTGCACGGCCAGCTGCCCGGCGGTGCGCATGAAGTAGTCGTTGGTGTAGCGGCAGATCCCCCGTATGACGAAGAGCACCACGATGCCGATGGGGAGCAGCGAGAAGATGAACATGTCCTTGCCGGAAAAGATCTTCTTCAGGACCGGTTCCACCAGGTAGGCGAAGACCCCGTCCATCCCGCCAACCGCGAGGGATGCCGTGGCCGCCAGGGCGATGCGCCACCAGTAGGGACGGCTGTAGGCCAGCAGTCGTTTGAAATGGTTCATTTTGCTTCCTTGTGGGGAGTCATCAGCTCCAGGGCCAGATCCGCCAGTCTGCCGAGAGCCCCGCCACTGCCGAGCTTCACCCTGACCTCTGCGAACTCGGCGCGCATCCGCCTGGAGCGGGCCGGGTCGCTCAGCAGTGTCTCGATCTCCCGGGCCATGGCCTCGGGCGTCACCTCGTGCTGGATCAGCTCCTTGACGACCTCCTTGCCGGCCACGATGTTGCAGATCCCGATATGCGGCACCTTGATGACCCGCTTGCCGATCTGGTAGGTGAGCCCCGAGACCCGGTACACGATCACCATCGGGATGCCAATCAGGGCGAGTTCCATGGTCACGGTGCCGGAAACCGAAAGCGCCGCGTCGCAGGCGACCATCACCTCGTGGTTCTTGCCCGAGACCACGCGGATGGCGAGGCCGGAACCGTGCACCAGCGCCGCGATGTCCTCCGGGCGCAGGGAGGAGGCGAGCGGCAGCAGGAACTGCAGCCCGGGAAAACGCGCCTTCAAAAGCCGGGCCGCGCCCAGGATGTCGGGGAGCAGCTTGGCGATCTCGCTCTTGCGGCTCCCCGGGAAGAGCCCGAGGACCGGCAGCTCCGGGTCGAGCCCGAAACTGAGGGCGGCGTCGCGCTTGTCCAGGGCCGGGCGCACCATGTCCAAGAGCGGGTGCCCCACGAAGCTGACCGGTATGCCGGCGTCGCGGTAGAAGGGGACCTCGAAGGGGAACAGCACCGCCATGGTATCGACCACCCGGCCGATCCCCTTGACCCGCCCGCTCCTCCAGGCCCAGACCTGGGGGCTTATGAAGTAGAGGACCTTCACTCCGGCGCGCTTGGCGACCCGGGCGAACCTCAGGTTGAAATCGGGGTAATCGACCAGGATCAAGAGCCGTGGGGGGTCCCTCAACAGGGCGCGCTTCAGGAGGTTGAACCCCCTGACGATGACCGGAAGGTGCGCCAGCACCTCGACGACCCCCATGACCGCCATGACGTTGGCATCCACCAGGGTGTCCACGCCGGCCTCGCGCATGCGGTCCCCGCCCATGCCGAACAGGCGGGTGCCCGGGGAGCGCGCCAGGATCTCGGAGGCGAGCGTTGCGCCGTACAGGTCGCCGGACGCCTCTCCTGCGACGATCATCACTGTATCACTTCTTGCTGGCAAATTGGTTTTCCTCGTTTAACAGCTTCGGAGGGAGGAGACGGGTCGCAAGAGCGGTGCATGAGCCGTCAGGTTCCGGTTCAGCGCCAAAGCATGGCTTTGGCCTGTTCCCGGGGTCAAAATCGAGACCAGCATCGATCTTGACCTGTTTTACCTGCAGACCCCTCTCTTGGAGGTTTCGATGAATGTTATGAAGTGATCGACTTCGGGGGAGGACGGGACCTCCGCCTTCATCCTCTCGACGGCCTCCGCGAGCTTTAGTCCGGAAAGTGCCAGGATCTTGTACGCCTTCTTCAGCCCGGAGATGGTGGTCTCGGAGAAGTTATGCCGCTTCAGCCCGACCAGGTTAAGACCGCGCAGCCGCGTTTCCCTCCGGTCGCCGGTCACGATGGTGTAGGGGGGGATATCCAGGGTCAAGGAAGTGGCTCCCCCGATCATGACGTGGGCTCCGATCCGGGTGAACTGCAGTATGGCGCAGAGCCCGCCCAGGATGGCGTGGTCCTCCACAGTCACGTGCCCGGCGAGCGTCGCCGCGTTGGCCATCACCACGCCGTTGCCGATATGGCAGTCGTGCGCCACATGGGAGTAGGCCATGAACAGGTTGCCGTCCCCGACGGTGGTCTCGCCGTCGCCGGTCACCGTGCCCAGATGGATGCTGGCGAACTCCCTGATGGTGTTGCCGTTGCCGATGCGCAGGAAGGTCTTCTCCCCGCGGTATTTCAAGTCCTGGGGTATCGCACCGACCGAGGCCATATGGAAGATCGTATTGTTCTCGCCGATCTCGGTCCAGCCATCGATGACCGTGTGTGGGCCGACCTTGGTTCCGGCACCGATCGTTACATGCTCGCCGATAATGACGTAGGGGCCGATCTCGGCCCCTTGTGCGATTTTGGCGCCAGGATGCACTATTGCGGTTGGGTGAATCATTTTCGTTCTCCGATAATTGCTGCTGTAAGCGGCAGGGGCTAGGGACCGGGAGCTAGGGGATAGGGGCTAGTTAAGATCTGAAACCTGTGGCCGGACCGGTGGGGTATTACCAGTCCCTACCCCCTAGCCCCTGCCTTTCCTACTTCGAGGCGAGAGTCGCCTTCAGTTCCGCCTCGGTTACCAGCGTATCGCCGACATAGGTCTTGCCGGCCACGCTCCAGATGCCGCGCTTGTGGAAGATCGTCTCGATCTCGATCCTCAGCGTGTCGCCAGGTTTTACCGGCTTGCGGAACCGCGCGTTGTCGATCGACATGAAGTAGCTCACCTTGTCCTTGGCTTCGCCTCCCGAGGCGAGATAGGCCATGATCGCCGCCACCTGGGCCATCGCTTCAATGATCAACACCCCGGGCATCACCGGGTGGCCCGGGAAGTGCCCCTGGAAAAACGGCTCGTTCATGGTCACGTTCTTCAGGGCCACGATCCGCTTCCCCTCCTCCACCTCGAGCACCTTGTCAACCATGAGAAACGGATAGCGGTGCGGCAGAATCGCCATGATTTCAATAATATCAAGCATGCCAGCTCCTAATGCCTCTAAGAAATTTTCGCGTCTTTCGCGAGCAGCGCTTCCAGTTCGGCCACCCTCTTCTCCAGGGCGGTCATGGTCCTCCTCATTTCAGGGAGCTTGGCGAAAACACCGGAGGCCTTGAGCCAATCCCGGTGCGGGATGCACGGTGTGCCGCTCAAGATCTGGTTCGCCGCCACGTTGCCCGGCACCCCTGCTTTGGCCCCCAGCATCACGTTGTCGCCGATCTTCAGATGCCCGGCCACACCGACCTGCCCGCCCATAATAACATGGTTCCCCACCTGGGTGCTACCGGAGATGCCGACCTGGGAAACGATCATGCAGTCCTCGCCGATGACGCAGTTGTGCGCTATCTGCACCAGGTTGTCGATCTTGGTGCCCCGCCCGATCCGGGTAACCTCCAGGGCGGCCCGGTCGATGACGCTGTTGGAGCCGATCTCCACGTCGTCCTCGATCACCACGATGCCGATCTGCGGTATCTTGTACCAGCCGGGGCCGTCGGGAGCGTAGCCGAAGCCGTCGGAACCCACCACCGTCCCGTCGTGGATGGTGACGCGGTTGCCGATGCGGCACCCGGAGCGGACACTCACGTTGGCGTGCAGCGTCACGTCGTCGCCCAGGGTCACCCCGGGGTAGAGTACGACGCCCGGGTGCAGCACGACCCGCTCACCTATGACCACCCCTGCGGCCACCGTCGCGCCTGGATGGATGGTGCCGCCCGCGCCAAGGCGCACCCCTTCGGCGACCTGAGCGCCCGGCAGGATTCCGGCGCCGGGGGGAGCGCAGACGTAGAACAGGGTGAGCAGCTTGGCAAAGGCCAGGTACGGGTTGGCATGGAAGATCGCATGGTGTCCCTGCGGGTTGCCCCCCTCGGGGAGCAGCACCGCGGAGGCGCGGGTGGTAGCCACCTTGCCGGCGTACTTCGGGTTGGCCAGGAAGGTGAGCTCCCCTTCCCCGGCGTCGTCCAGAGTGGCCAGGCCGCCGATGAGGGTTTCCCCGTCACCGGACACCGTGCCGCCTAGGTAGAGGGCTATTTCTGCAAGCGTTTTTTTCATGAGTCACTCCGGGCAAAAGGCCAAAAACCTTTTAACGCAAAGACGCAAAGCAAGGCAAAGCAAAACACCGGGTCCGAAATCGCTAAAAGCTCTTACCGCTTGATTTGGCTTAACTCGATTGTTTACTTTGCCGCTTGGTCCCTTTGCGTTTGTTGTTGCCGGGCTTTACGGTTTCTTGTGCGAGGCGTTGAAGGACTTCAGCACCTCTTCGGTCAGGTCCGCGCTGGGGTCCAGGTAGACCATGGTCTCGCTCTTGACGAAGATCGCCGTGAAGCCGTTTTGCCGCCCGTAGGCCTGGGCCACCTTGACGATCTCGTCCACGATCCTGCTGGTGAATTCGTCATTTTTCGCCTGCAGGTCTTCCTGGGCGTCCTTCAGAAAGCGCTGGTACTCCTTGAGCCGCTGCTGGTAGTCGCGCTCCTTGCTGCCGCGCGCGGTCTCGGAGAGGACCAGCCCCTGCTTCTCCAGCTCGCTCTTGAGCTTCTTCAGCTCCTCTTCCTTGCCGTTCTTGTCGGCCTCGTACTTGCCCGCCTTCTGGCTCAGCTGGTCTTTGGCCTCCTTGCCCGCGTCCGACAGCAGCAGCACTTTCTGGATGTCGATCGACCCGATCTTGGCACCGTCAGCCGCCAGGGCGGAAAAGGGGAGGGCGAGTAATAAGGTTAACGCGACGATGAAACGTTTCATGACCTGCTCCTTGTTGTACGTAGAAATTAAAAAATGCTTCCGATCGAGAACTCGAGTCGTCCGCTGGCTTTGTCGATGCCATCCCGCGGGTTGAGCGGGATGCCGTATTCTAGGCGCAGGGGCCCGATCGGCGAAAACCAGCGGATGCCTCCGCCATAGCTGGACAGGAGACCCGAGAAGGCGCTCCCCAAGGTGTTTGCTGCGTTGCCCACATCGAAGAAAACCACACCCTTGAGCCCCGCTTCCTTGAGAAGCGGGAAGGTATACTCAAGATTGGCCACTGCCTCGACATCCCCGCCAAGATAGACATGGTTCAAGGCGGTGTAGCCGAGGCCGTTGCCATCGGTGGTGGTCAGGGAACTGGAGATTATCGGACAGACGGTCCTCCCCAGATAACCGCGCAACGAGCTGATCCCACCGAGATAAAACTTTTCGTCAAAGGGAATCTCGGTACCAAGGCCTTGAATGTAACCGAGCGTGCCGCGCAGCGAGGCGACCGTCCCCCAGCCGACCGGGTAAAACAGGGTGTGTTCCGTGATGTAGCGCAGGAAGCGGTTGGTCCCGCCCAGCCCGGCAAACTCCACGGAGAGCGTGTCAATCATCCCGGAAGTGGGATCGGGCCGATAATCCGTGGTGTTCCTGGTGAGGCTGGAGGTGAGGGAACTGGTCGTGGACCAGGTCAGAGGTGCCAGAAGGGCGCCCGAATGGATGTTTTGCAGCAGTGCCTCGGACTCGTCGTAGATCTCCTTCTCTTCGAACTTATAGATGAGGAAGGTACTGAGCGTGTCAGAAAGCGTGTAACCGGCCTTGAGGTCCGCGCCGGTCGCCCGGCTGGTGTAGTCGAGGTAGAGCCTCTGGGTGCGGTATATGTCGCCCCCCACGGTCCACTTGGTGTCCAGGAAATAGGGATCGGTGATCCCGACGTTGTAGGTCTGTGACTTGCTGCCGAAGGACGCGGCGAGAGTCGCCTTCAGTCCCAGCCCGAGGAAGTTCGCCTGCGAGACCGACCCCTGCCCTATTATGCCGTCCAGCGAGCTGTACCCGGCGCCCACGCTGAAGGTGCCGGTTGGCTTCTCCTTCACCTCGACGTTCAGGTCGAGCTTGTCGGCGGAACTCCCCTTGGCGGTCACCAGGTTAGCCTCTTCGAAGAAGCCTGTGTTCATCAGGTTCTGCTTGCTTTTCTTCAGGGCCGTCGAGCTGTAGAGTTCTCCTTCGTCCATCCTCAGTTCGCGGCGCACCACCTTGTCGCGGGTCTTGGTGTTCCCGGAGATGTTGATCCGGTCGATGTGAACCAGGCCACCCGTCTCCATATCGAAGTTGATGTCGATGGTGTGGCTGTCCGGGTTGAGCCTGGTCTGGGGTGTCGCATTTGCGAAGGCGTACCCCTTGTCCGCGTAGAAATCGGTCAGGGCGAAGACATCCGTCCTCAAGGCGGCCCGGCTGAAGAGCGCACCGCTTTTCAGGGTAAGTTTCTTCATGAGTGCATCGCTGCTTTCCAACAGTTCGCCTTTAAAGCCGAGCTTCCCGATGCGGTATTGCTCCCCTTCAGTGATGCCGACGCTCACTTTCAGACCGCTTTTATCCGGCAGCAGTTCGACCTTCGGCTCGCCGATCTTCACGTTCACGTAGCCGTTGTTCATGTACAACTCGGTGAGGAGCGCTGCGTCGTTCTTCAGGACCTCTTCTTTGTAGGTCCCCGCACTGGTCAGCCAGGAGAAGATCCACTCTTCGGAAGTCTCCATGGTCTTCTTGAGTTTTTTACTGGTGAAGGCGTGGTTGCCTTCAAAGGTAATTGACTGTATCAGAACCTTTTTACCTTCCTTAATCTTGATGATGACGTTCAGCTCGGTGTCGGAGCGAACGCTGGTGCTTCCCTCCACTTCAGCCAAATAGTACCCGTCATCTGCGTAGAGCTTTTTCACCTTCTTGATGCTCTTTTGCAGGTCCTTTGAGGAGAAGATGGTGTTCGGCTTGATCTCCAGCGCCTCGCGCACCTTTTCGGTGCTGATCTCCTTGGCTCCCTCGATCTTGATCTCCCTGACGACGGGCTTCTCCTGCACAAGATAACTAAGGACGACAGTGCCATCCACCTTCTCAGTTTCGGCCTTCACGTCACGGAAGTGTCCCAGTTTGTAGATGGCGCGCAGGTCGGCATCGACCTGGGCCGGGTCCAGCAGGTCGCCCGGTTTGATCCGCACTGCCTGCAGGATGGCCGAGGCCTCGACGCGCCGGTTTCCCTTCACCTTGACGGATGTGACCTTGAGGCCGGTCGTGCCAGCCGCATCCTTGTCTGCAGCGGCCTTGTCTGCAGCGGCCTTGTCTGCAGCGGCCTTGTCTGCGCCAACCTTGTCTGCGCCAACCTTGTCTGCGCCAACCTTGTCTGCGCCAACCTTGTCTGCGCCAACCTTGTCTGCAACGGCCTTGTCTGCAACGGCCGGAGTTACCGCAGCCATTTTGGCAGCTACAGTTTCGGCAGCAGTCTTGTCAACCTCGGCAAAGGCTAGTGCTGAACAGCCGATGAGCTGTGCGGCGAGCATGGCTGATAGTAGTATGCGGAGCAAAATTCCCCCATAAGTAAGTGCAAGGCACAATAAAAAAACAGTGACAACATGAAATAGCGGCGTTTGCTATTCTGTCAAACTCAGTTCCCCTCCGGGCACCCGATGCACAGAACTGCGTTGGCGGGGGTACCCTTGCGGGTGGCACTGTGCAGTCAGACAATCCTGCCATCGACAATGCGGATCGTGCGTCCCATACCGGCGGCGAGCTTCTCGTTGTGCGTCACGATGACCAGCGAAATGCCGCTTTGCCTCTGGATGGAATAGAGCAGCGCGTGCACCTCTTCACTCGTCTTCATATCCAGGTTCCCGGTCGGCTCATCGGCGAGCAGAAGCCTGGGTGAGCGCACCAGGGCGCGCGCGATGGCGACCCGCTGCTGCTCGCCGCCGGAGAGCTCCCCAGGGCGATGGGTTATGCGGTGCGACAGGCCGACGTCGTCCAATAATGACTTGGCCCTATCCTCGGCAACTGCTCTCTTGGTCCCGCCGATCAGCAGCGGCATCATGACGTTTTCCAGGGCGGAAAATTCCGGCAACAGGTGGTGAAACTGGAAAACAAACCCGATGCAGCGGTTGCGGAAGGACGCCAGAGGCTGGTCCGAAAGGGCGAAGACGTCCTTACCGTCGAAAAGGATTTCTCCGCTGCTTGGCCTGTCGATGGTCCCCATGATGTGGAGCAGCGTGCTCTTGCCGGCGCCCGACGGCCCCACCAGCGCAATTGTGTCGCCGGCTTCGACGGTCAGGTCGATGCCCTTCAGCACCTCGACTTTCGCGGCCCCGTTCCCGTACGCTTTATAAAGGTTCTTAACCTCCAGAAGGCTACTCATAGCGCAGCGCCTCCGCCGGCGACAGGCGCGAGGCGGCCCAGGAAGGGTAGAGCGTCGCCGCGAAGGAGATCAGCACCGCCGTGATGCTGATCAGGACCACATCCGACGGCACCACCAGGGAGGGGAAGTGATCCAGATAGTAGATGTCCTTGCTGAACAGCTCGAACCCGGTGACCCTCTTCACCAGGTCGACGATCGGCTCCAGGTTCAGCGCCACCAGAAGCCCGCTCAGGACGCCTGCGATGGTGCCGAAGACTCCGATGAGGACCCCCTCGAATACGAAAATCCGCATGATGCTCCGGCTGGTCGCTCCCATCGACTTGAGGATCGCAATGTCCCTGGTTTTCTCCATGACCACCATGAAGAGCGTCGAGGCGATGCCGAAGGCGGCCACCAGCACGATGAGCGTGAGGATGATGAACATGACGCTTTTTTCGGTCTTCAGCGCGAACAGGATGTTCTTGTTCATCTGCATCCAGTCCCGTGCGTGGTAGGGCGGGCCGAGCTCCCGGTTGATGACCTTAGCCAGCTCGCCGGTCTTGTAGACGTCGCGCACCTTGAGCTGGATCCCGGTCACCGAGTCGCCCAGGCCGAGGAATTTCTGGGCCTCGCTGAGGCTCACGTAGGCGAGCGTCGAGTCGTATTCGAACATGCCGGTGTTGAAGATGCCGTCGACCCGGAAGTGGCGCAGCTTCGGCATCATCCCGAAAGGGGTGATGTTCCCCATCGGGGAGATCACGTCCACCGAGTCCCCCAGGATGAGCCCCAGGTTCTTGGCGAGTTCCTTGCCGATCACCAGCCCCGGAGTCTGGGCTGAAGCATCCTCCAGCGACTGCAGGCTCCCCTCGACGATCGACTTGTGCAGGTTGGTGACCTTCGCGTCGCTTGCCACGTCGATGCCGCGCAGCACCACACCGGAGACGTTCCGGCCGCTGGAGAGCATGACCTGGTTGTAGATGAACGGGGTGGCGGCAACCACGCCGTCGATCCCCTGCACCTTCTTCAGGATCTCCCGGAAGTCCTGCATGGCGCCGGCGCCGTTCAGCACCACGATGTGGGCGTTGGTCCCGAGGATCTTGTCCTTCAGGTCCTCCTCGAAACCGGTCATGACCGCCAGGACGATGATGAGCGCCATGACGCCCAGCGCCACGCCGGCGACCGAGATCAGGGTGATCAGCGAGATGAAGGTCGATTTGCGCTTCGCCTTCAGGTAGCGCAGCCCTATCAGGAGCTCGAAGGGCATTACTTCGCCTCTTTCCTTAGTTGCGGAAACAGTATGACGTCGCGAATCGAAGGGGAGTCGGTCAGGAGCATGACCAGCCGGTCGATGCCGATCCCCTCGCCCGCGGTCGGGGGGAGACCGTATTCCAGGGCGCGGATGTAGTCCTCGTCCATGTAGTGCGCCTCCTCGTCCCCCTTTGCCTTGGCGGCGACCTGGGCCAGGAAGCGCTCCTTCTGGTCGCGCGGGTCGTTCAGCTCGGAGAAGGCGTTGGCCATCTCGCGGCCGGCGCAGAAGAACTCGAAGCGGTCCACGTACTCGGGGTCATGGTCGCTTTTGCGGGAAAGCGGCGAAACCTCGGTCGGGTAGTTGGTGATGAAGGTCGGCTGGATCAGCTTGGTCTCCGCCACCTCCTCGAAGATCTCGGTGATGAGCCTGCCGTAGCCGATGTCCTCAGAAAGCTGCAGGCCAATCTTCTTGCCGTAGGCGTAGGCGATGTCGCGGTCCTCGAGCCCCTTGGCGTCGATGTCGCCGAAGTGCAGAATCGCCTCCTTCACGGTGAAGCGCTGCCAGGGGCGCTGGAAGCTGATCGGCTCCCCGCCGTAGCTGAAATCGAGGGTGCCGAGCAGTTCCTGCGCCACGTGGCACAAAAGCTCCTCGGTGAAGTTCATCAGGTCCTCGAAGGTGGCATAGGCCTGGTAGAACTCCATCATGGTGAACTCGGGGTTGTGGCGTACCGAGATCCCCTCGTTTCTGAAGTTGCGGTTGATTTCGAAGACCCGGTCCAGGCCGCCGACCACCAGCCTTTTGAGGTAGAGCTCCGGGGCGATCCTCAGGAAGAGCTCCATGTCCAGGGCGTTGTGGTGGGTGACGAACGGCTTCGCGGTCGCCCCCCCGGGGATCGGCTGCATCATCGGGGTTTCCACTTCCAAGAAGTCGTTGCGGGTCATGAATTCGCGGATTAGGGAGACGATGCGCGAGCGCTTGAAGAAGACCTCCCTCACGTCCGGGCTCACGATCAGGTCCACATAGCGCTGGCGGTAGCGGGTCTCCACGTCGGTAAGCCCGTGGAACTTCTCGGGAAGGGGCAGCAGCGACTTGGTCAGCAGGCGTATTTCGGTGACTGCTATGGAGAGCTCGCCGGTCTTGGTCCTGAACGGATGCCCGCAGGCGCCGATGATGTCGCCGAGGTCGTAGTTCTCAAACTCGGCGAACAGCTCGTCGCCCAGCACGTCCTTTTTCAGGTAGAGCTGCACCCGTCCCTTGCGGTCCTGCATCTGGACGAAGGCGGCCTTGCCGAAGGAGCGGCGCATCAGCATGCGGCCGGCGACCACGAACAGTTCCGGGTCGTCCTCGATGACCTCCTGGTGGCCGTAGGCGGCGCGCAGGTCCGCCGAGGTGTGCCGGGGCCTGAAATCGTTAGGGTACGGGTTGATCCCCGCTTCCCAGAGTGCATCTACCTTGCGTCTTCTCTGCAGCAACAACTCGCTCAACTCTTCCATTATTTGATTAACCTTTCTAAGAACCTTGGCCTGATGAACAATCCGTCAAACTAAACTATTTCGAAGCGCCAAGTCAAGGGAAAAGGGGACGCGAGCCCCCTCTCTGTCGGTGCGAAAACCCGCGCTCCGGCTGACAGATACGCGATTAAAACCCCTGCACCAGCGACGGGACCAGCAGGTAGCCGAGCGAGGTGTTCGAGATCGGATTGCCGAGCTGGCCGGAGCCGTCATCCCCCCAGCCGTACCAGTTTCCCAGCCCATCACCCCGCAGCGGCAACAGCTGGGCCAGCGAGGAGCTGCCGAAGGCGATGATGTCCATCGCCCCCCCCACGAGCGTGGGGTTCGCGGACACCTGGCCGATCGCCTGGACCAGGGTGAAGCTGTTGATGACGTTGCCGTTGCCGAGTTGCCCTGAGCCGTTGAAGCCGACCGTGTAAACGACCCAGCTCGCATCCGGCGTCGTATGGTCTGGAGGGCTCATGAGCAGCATGACATGGTCCAGCCCCGCGGATACCTTCCTGATGACCAGAGGGGCGGGGGCGGCACCGGGGGTGGTAACGAAGAGGGTACCAGGATAGGTGTACAGCTGCACCGGCTGGAAGCTGGTGGGGACTAATACCGGGTCCTGACCGAGCTGCCCCATGCCGTTGTAACCCCAGGCCCAAAGCGTTTGACCGGTAATGGTACCGCTACTGTCCCGATCGTTCTCAAGCGCCAGGCTGTAGATCCCTGCTGCGGCTATCTGCTCTATATTACTGAGTTTTTTAGGATTTAGCCCATTGTTCAGCTGGTACACCTGCACCGGGAAGGCCTGGTAGGTGCCGTTTGGCAGGGTCGGATCGATTCCGAGCTGGCCGTAGGCGTTGTAGCCCCAAGCCCATACCGAGCCGTCACTGAGGAGCGCGAGCGAGTGGCTCCCTCCGGCTGCGACCTGCATCACGGGCGCCTGAGCTGAGCCCAGCGGGGTTCCGCTCTGGTCCATCTGCACCCGGACCGGGACGAGCTGGTTCACCAGGGTGCCGTTCCCGATCTGCCCGAAATCATTGAACCCCCAGGCGTAGGCCAGGCCGTTGGCCACGGCAAGAGAGTGGAATTCTCCGGCCGCGACGGCGCTGACGATCCCGTGCAGGGGGACTTTCACCGGTGACGCGCTGTAGGCGCCGGTGCCGGAGGTCGAGACCGCAGGGTCGCCGAGTTGCCCGTACAGGTTGTAGCCCCAGGCCATGACGCTGCTGTCGTTACCGAAGACGAGGGTGTGTTCCCCGCCGGCGGCTCCTCCGGCCAGATGGCCGAGGCCCGGAACAAATTTGGCTACGGAATTGGTGTTGAGGGTGCCGTCACCCAGTTGGCCGAAACCGTTGTATCCCACGGTCATGGCACTGTGGTTCCTGAAGATCAAGGTATGCGAGTAGAAGATGGTCGCGACCGTAGGGATCGTATTCGTGTTCGTCTTGCCGCACCCGGACATGAGAATCAGAGCCCAGAGCCCGGCGCAGGCAAGAAGCCCTGAGGATTTGCGTATTTCCATGTAAAGAGTCCCCTCGTCAGTTTATTTGAACCAGCGGATTTAACTATACCTCGTGCAGAATGTCAAGGATCGACTGATATGAATCGACAGTTGACACGGCGGGCTCGTTCCATGTAAGAATGAGAAAATTAAACTTAATTCGGGAGGTAACGACACGGCATGGCGATCGATCCGAACAAGGTCATCTACTCCATGATTGGAGTGAGCAAATTCTACGACAAGAAACCGGTACTAAAAGACATCTACCTCTCCTACTTCTACGGCGCGAAGATCGGCGTACTCGGCCTGAACGGCTCAGGGAAGAGCTCTTTGCTGCGCATCCTGGCCGGAACGGACAAGGAGTTCAACGGCAAGACGGTGCTCTCCGCCGGCCACACGGTCGGCTTCCTGGAGCAGGAGCCCCAGCTGGACCCGACCAAGACGGTGCGCCAGTGCGTGGAGCAGGGGGTCCAGGAGACCGTGGACCTGATCAACGAGTTCAACGAAATCAACCTGCGCTTCGGCGAGGAGATGACCGACGCGCAGATGGAGAAGCTCTGCGACCGCCAGGCCGCGGTGCAGGAGAAGCTGGACCACCTGGATGCCTGGGAGCTGGACAGCCGCCTGGAGCTGGCGATGGACGCCCTGCGCTGCCCGCCGCCCGACACCTGCGTGGCGAACCTCTCCGGCGGCGAAAAGCGCCGCGTCGCGCTTTGCCGCCTGCTTTTGCAAAAGCCCGACATCCTGCTTTTGGACGAGCCGACCAACCACCTGGACGCCGAGTCGGTCTCCTGGCTGGAGCAGCACCTGAAGCGCTACGCGGGGACCGTCATCGCCGTCACCCATGACCGCTACTTCCTGGACAACGTGGCCGGCTGGATCCTGGAACTGGACCGCGGCCAGGGTATCCCGTGGCAGGGGAACTACTCCTCCTGGCTGGAGCAGAAGGAGAAGCGCCTCTCCCAGGAGGAGAAGACCGAGACCGAGCGCCAGAAGACCCTCAAGCGCGAGCTGGAGTGGATCAGGATGTCCCCCAAGGGACGCCACGCCAAGGGGAAGGCGCGCATCACCTCCTACGAGGAGATGCTGGCCGAGGACAGCGAGAAGCGCGGGCGCGACCTGGAGATCTTCATCCCGCCCGGGCCGCGTCTGGGGGGGATCGTGGTCGAGGCGAGCCAAGTCAACAAGGGGTACGGCGACAAGCTGCTCATGGAGGGGATGGAGTTCCGCTTGCCGCCCGGCGGCATCGTCGGCGTGATCGGTCCCAACGGCGCCGGCAAGACCACCCTGTTCCGGATGATCACCGGGGAGGAGCAGCCCGACTCCGGCAGCTTCAAGATCGGCGACACGGTGAAACTTTCCTACGTCGACCAGAGCAGGGATTCGCTTGATCCCGAGAAGACCATCTGGGAGGCGATCTCGGGGGGGCAGGAGCAGTTGCAGCTCGGCAAGCAGCTGGTCAACTCGCGCGCCTACGTGGCACGCTTCAACTTCTCCGGGGCCGACCAGCAGAAGAAGGTGGGGTCGCTCTCCGGCGGGGAGAGAAACCGCGCCCACCTGGCCCAGATGCTCAAGGAGGGGGGGAACGTCATCCTGCTCGATGAGCCGACCAACGACCTGGACGTGAACACCATGCGTGCGCTGGAGGAGGCGCTGGAGAACTTCGCCGGCTGCGCCGTGGTCATTTCCCATGACCGCTGGTTTCTGGACCGCATCGCCACCCACATCCTCGCCTTCGAGGGTGACAGCAAGGTGGTCTGGTTCGAAGGGAACTATTCCGAGTACGAGGAGGACCGCCACGCGCGTCTGGGCACCGCGGCCGACCAACCGCACCGGATCAGATACCGCCAGCTGACGCGGGCCTAGCCCGGAAGCTGGCGGAAAATGAAGGGGGCGCCTCAAGGAAAATGAGGCGCCCCTTTTGTCATCCCCCAGCCATCCTAGAAGCGCCAGAGCGCGTCAGGAAGTTTCCCGCCGCCCAGCAACAGTTCCCGGCACTCGGCACCTTCCAAAAAGGCCAACACGCCGCAGCCCAGTTCTATGCTGCGGTCATCGAGGCCGGAGGCCTTTACGGCCTGGCCCAACGCCCGAAAAGCATTGTCATAGGCGGCCTGGCGCAGCAGGTCAGTCATGACGAACCTCGGTTCATCGGTGATGATTGGGGCAAGCGCCTCCCGGCAGCTGTTGCGGTCGAGTGAGGCGACGCCGCGGCAGGCCAGGGGACGGACGGGATGAATGGTGCAGTTGTCGGTGCCGTCGAGGAAGGGACAGGTCATCTGCTTGGCGATGCGTTCCTCGTCTTCCATCCAGCGAGCCCAGGAGCGATGTGATTCGAGGCGTCTTTGCAGATCCTGGAGTTCTTCCGGCGAGAGCCTTCCCCGGACCCAGTCGGCGATGGCCATGGCCTCCGGCAGCAACACCGCCACGTTGAGCACGCAGCAGTGAGCGCAGCCGGCAGAGCAGGACATCAGACGCCCGGAGCAGATGGTCTCTGCCGCAGCGGCGCACGCGGTCACGGCCCCCGCCAGGGCAGTGGCGTCCCGACGTGCGATGAGCGCGGCGCTGAGCCGGGTGGTCAGCTCACCGAGAAAATCATCTCCATTCCAGCTGTTTCCGGCCATATCCCCCCCCATTCTCTGGGAGCCAGCTCAGCGAGCGCACCTGCGCTGCAAATTTCCCGGAACCAAGGGGTCGCGTATCAGACGATAACGATTCCACTGAGCTCCTGTGCCAGACTCCACCCATTCTCAGCAACCAATCTGTCCGCCCCTTGTCCCCCTTCCCCCTTAGCACTGGTTGAAGACCACCCTATTCGTGATGCGAAATCCGCGGGAGAGCAGGTTTTCGGCAAACCGTCCGGCGTGGTAACACAGGTGATCCACCATCGACAGGACCTTCGCAGGGACGCTCCAGCATAGAGCAGAGAGCAGGTTCCGCTAATTCCAGAAATTGTGGGCAACAGGGGGACGGCCAGAGGGCCACAGTAGCACGCCTTGACTTTCCTGACACACCTTGCTCTGTGCACTGGCAGCGAGGGGGCACAAGGAACTCAAAGGCCCTCCTAAACGGCATGAGTGAAACTTTGATGCTTTTGCACTCGGTCCAGTATAGACTTTAGCTTCAACCTGTCCTCCGGTTCTGCAAGGAGAAACGCGAACATGTTGCTAAGGGCAATAATACTCATGCACCTGGCCCTGGTCTTTTACAGTTGGGCCGTTTTCGGGACCCGCGGCAAGGGGCTGCACTGGAAATACCTCTGCATCTATCGCCATCGGCCTTTTCTGTGATTACCTGGGCACCCGCGAGATGAACCTCTATGGCAACGCCACCGGGTATTGGCCGCGGGAACACTATCTGATCGGCCTCGCTTCCCTGGTTGGCATGGCAGCCCACTTCCTCCCGGCGCTGGTTGCGACCCTGGCGACCAAAGGCGCGGCAGTCATCCGGTTCTTCCATCGGGTCAGCCTGGGCATCTATCTGTTCTGGCTAGTCTCGTTTTTCACCGGTGCGATCGCGGGAATAAGAATGTTTGGCTAACTTAGCGAATCGGCTCTGGTTGTGTGGTTGGGCAACCTGTACTGGGGTTTTCAGCGGTACCCAGGGGGGACGCCCCTAAAATCCAGACTGACCCCAATACCATTTGGAGTAGTGGCAAAGTGACGAGGTGACTATATGTCAATATTTACAGCAAGTAAATTTAAATTAGAAAAGAAATATAGCCGTAATTAGGTGTGGGTGCATCGGTTAAGTTGTTCGGTGCCGAGGAGAAATTGTCGGGTGCGTCGGAGTACTTGTTGGGTACGTCGAAGGGGGAATGGATACGGCAGCCAGGTGACGCTCACCCATCACGGGGACGCGGAGCATTTATGAATCATGAATCATGTTGGGGGGGGACCTCAAGCCACGGCCCATCCGTACACCACCTCGTAACTGGCGGGAATGCGTCCGTCGCGGGCGTATTCATTCCGGTAGGCCTCCATCATGTCCATCATGACCCGCCTCTGGGACAGGCCCCGGCCGGAAACGGGAGCGGCACTCCCGGCGCCGATCCGCTTCAGCGAACGGAGTAGTTCCGCGACATCTGGATGGTATTCCACCTCCATCTCGGTGACGACCTCGGGCTCTGAGAAGCCGCAGCGCTTAAGGGCCTGCAGCACCTCCTCCGGCGAGAAGAAATTGTGCGTGCGGTCGGGCGCGCCGCCGAGCACTTTTCTGTAGGAGGCACGCAGCTCGAAGAGTGTCTTTTCGCCAAAGAGCGCGAAGCAGAATGGGGCTTTCGGCACGAGCACCCGCCTTGCCTCGCCAAAGGCGGCATCGAGCGAGGTAAGCCATTGGTAGGTCGAGGTGGAGAGGACCAGGTCGAAGGAACCGGTCGCAAAGGGGAGCCTCTCGGCATCGGCATTGACCAGCTGCACGCCGGCCCCAGCGAGCTTGGTCGAGGCGGTGCGGCACATGCCGAACGCGAGATCGGCCCCGATGGCGAGTGCTGCAGGGTAGAGATCGCGAAGCGAGGCGAGCAGGCGGCCGGTCCCGGCGCCGATATCGAGGAGCCGCTCCGGCTGCACCCCCGCGGTCCGCAGCATGCCGGTCAGGCGCTCGACCACCCTGCGCTGCACCACCGCATGGGAGTCGTAATCCTCCGCCTGCCGGTGAAACGCCCCCTGCACCTTCGACCTGTCTATGTGAGCGCCCATCAAGAACCATCCTGTAAACAAAAAACTCCCCCTCGCCCCCCGTAAGAGGGGCGGAGGTGAGGGCATCGCCAGCTGCACCGAGGTTGCCGGCAAAGGAATTTCCCTTCCCTGAGTTGCAGCCCGAAAGGAGTCTCCGACCCCCCCACCCCCTGCCCTCCCGGAGGCGAGTCGGGGAAACAGTCGGCCGCAAACCTACTCAAGCCTCGCCAGAAAGGCCCGCACCAGCGCGTTGAACTGCTCCGGGCGGGTCATGAAGGGAGCGTGACCGCAACCGGCCATGATGCTCAGCTCCGCCATCGGGAGGTACCGCGCCATGTAGGACGAGGCGGCAGCGGGACAGATGGTGTCGAGTTCCCCGTGGATCAGCAGGGCCGGCCGGTCGATGGAGGGAAGTTCCTCCCGCAGGTCCGCCACGGAGAGGATCTGCAGGGATTGCCGGACGGCGTCGGGGTCGGCGGAGCGCCCGCCCATGACGATCTCGTGTACGATGCGCTGGTACTGTGCGGCGTCCATCTCACCCTGGGCGAACATCCCCTTGAAGAAGTCGCCCATGGTTTTCTGGTAGTCGCGCCGCAGGCGAAGCCCCATCCCCTTGACTTCGAGAGAAGGCGCGCCGTGCGGGAAGTCGTCGCAGGCGGTGAACCTGGGTGTGCCGCCGACCAAAACCAGGGCGGCGAGGCGGGATCTCAGCTTGGGGAAGGCCTGCAGGGCAACCTGGACCCCCATGGACCAGCCGATCAGGACCGCGTCGCGCAGCTCCAGTTTCTCGAAGAAGGAGGTCAGGTCGCCGGCGAAATCCTCTACCGTGTAGCCCGGGGCAGGGGTGGACAGGCCGTGGCCGCGCTGGTCCAGGAGGAGCAGGCGGCAGGAAGCGTCCAGCTCCTGCTGGAAGCGCCAGACGCGGGCCGACATGGCCCAGCCGTGCAAGAAGACCACCGGCCGCCCCTTTCCGGTCTCGTCGTAATGCAGGGGTGCGCCGCCCGAAGTCTCAATAAATGGCATGTTTAAACCACCCCCAACTGCCTGCCCACCTTGGCAATGCTCTGCGCCGCCTGCTCGAGGTCACCGGCTTCATGGGTCGCCATGATGGTGCAGCGCAGACGGCAGCTGCCGGCCGGAACGGTCGGCGGCCGGATCCCCTGCACGAAAAGCCCCTCTTCCAGCAGCTGCCGGCTGAACTCCATGGTGGCCTGGGCTGGACCCACGAAAATCGGCACGATCTGGGTTTCGCTCCCCATGGTCTGGAAGCCCGAGGCGGTCAGCCTCCCCTTGAAAAGCGCGAGGTTATCGGCAAGCCTTTCTCTAAGCTCATCCCCTTCGGGTGAATCGACCAGCTCCAGCGCTGCCAGGGAGGCCGCCAGCACCGCCGGCGGCAGCGAGGTGGAGAAGATGAAACTGCGCGCCTTGTTGACCAGGTAGTCGCAGATCTCCGCGGAAGCAGCCGCATAGGCCCCGAAGCTGCCGAACCCCTTGCCGAGCGTCCCCATCTGGACGTCGATCCCGTCCAGCACCCCGCACAGCTCGGCGGAGCCGCGCCCCGACGCGCCGAGCACGCCGCAGCCGTGGGCGTCATCCACCATGAGGAGCGCGTCGTAGCGCCTGGCCAGTTGCACCAGGCGGGCCAGCGGGGCGATGTCGCCATCCATGCTGAACACGCCGTCGGTGACGATCAGGCGCCTCCCCTTCCCCCCCTTCTCCTGCAGCATCCTTTCCAGCACGTCCATGTCCCGGTGCGGGTACCTGAAGAAGCCGGCCCGGGAAAGCTGGGCGCCGTCCACGATGCTCGCGTGGTTCAGCCGGTCCGAGAAGATGGCGTCCCCCCGACCCACCAGGGCGGAGATGATCCCGGTATTGGCGGCGTAGCCCGAGTTGAAGAGCAGCGCCTTTTCGGTTCCCTTGAAGGACGCGATACGCGCCTCGAGCCGTGCGTGCAGCTCCATGGTACCCGATACCAGCCGCGAGGCGCCGGAGCCGGCACCAAGGGCCGACCCCTGCACCGAGGCACGCTTCAGCGCCGGGTGGTCGGCAAGACCCAGGTAGTTGTTGGAACAAAATAGCAGCACCTGCCTGCCGTCCAGCTCCACCCGGCTCCCCTGGGCGCCGTGAATTACCCGCATGCTGCGATGCAGCCCCTCAGCGCGCAGGGCGCTCAGCTCATCGGCGAATGTAGTCACCTTCCCCCCGCTTTTCCTTGGGTTTCTTAATCCTTCCTTGTCACGTTACCCTTTAATCTTCCCTCACCCCGCCCCGGAGGGCTAGGGAGAGTGTACTCCAGATAGCATGCAGTTGGTGCCAACCCTGATATTGCCTGCAGTTATTACCGCAAGACCCCCCCGCCTTTCGGGAAGGGGCAGGGGTGATGGAGATGGCGCAGCAAAAGGTGACAAAGCGGAATTAGACCAGGGTAACCGTTGTGCCCTTTGCTTCAGCCGGCACCCCCGGGTTTTCAGCCGCACCCGAGGTTGCAGCCACCTTAATAGCACAGGGCAGGAAGGTTCGTCAACCGGCCAGGCAGATCCGGTTGACCATCAGACAAGGGGAAGGAGGTCGATCACGGTGACTTCGGGAGGGGCGAGGACCCGGATGGGAGGGCCCCAGGTGCCGCTGCCGCGGCTCACATAGAGCAGGGATCCGCTTCCCGCCGCCGACAGCCCCATTTTCACGGGATAGGCGAGGTGGGTCACCAGGTTGAAGGGAAAGATCTGCCCCTTGTGGACGTGCCCGGAGAGCTGCAGGTCGAAAAGGCCCCGGGACTGCGGCTCCACCTTGGGGCGGTGCTTGAGGAGGATGGTGAACCTCTCCCTCGGCAGTGAGCCGAGAAGCGCCTGCTCGTCCAGCTCCCCGCCCGAAAGCGCGGGGTCGTCCACACCGGCCAGGGTGAGGTAGTCGCCGACCGCCACGGCCGCGCCGCGCAAAAGCCGGAACCCGCCGCGCTCGGTAAAGGCGATGGACGGGGCCAGACCGGCAAACAGCTCGTGATTCCCCAGCACCGCGAATTTGCCAAGGGGCAGCCGCACGCGGCCCAGCTCCCGGTCGCGACCGGCGAGACCGTCCATCTGGCCGTCCACCAGGTCGCCGGTGGAAAGCAGCAGGTCCGGACCGAGGAGGGCCACCCTGTCGAGGATCCGCTTGAGCCCGGCACGCCCGACCATGAGGCCCAGGTGGACGTCGGAGATCTGCACGATGCGCAGCCGGCCCGCCCCTTGGGGGAGCTTCGGGGTGTGCAGGGTCAGTTGCTCCACCCTGATGCTGCGGGCTTCGCAAAGGCCGTAGAGCGACCCGGCCAGGGCCAGGCTAAGGGAGAGGGAGAGCAGCCTTCCTTCGGCCGGCACCAGGTCGCGCTGCAGAAGCCACCCCGAGGCCCAGAGTGCTCCGCGCAAAAGGTCCAGGGAGAGGGACGCACTGAGAAAGAGGAAGAAAAATCCCATCCAGAGATAACCGAGATAGGCGACCAGCCGCGCGCAGCGATCCTTCCCCCAACGCTCCAGCAACCGGACCAGGATCGGGGCGAGGACCATGAAGAGCGCTACGACCAGGAATATGACGGGATAGGGAGGGCCAAGCCGGAACCCGCGCAGCGTGCGCGACAGCAGGTAGGCATGGGCTCCGCCGTAGATGGCGAGGTAGCAAAAGAGAAACGGGAGCATTTGTCATCCCTAATTTTAAGATTGCCGCTACTCTACCACACGCACCGATTGCGGGCGAGAGAAACCGCGCTATACTATTAAAAATTTCTTTCATTCTTACGGGCGGAAGTGCCAAAGGGCTGTGACAGCGGGAACGGCCCCACTTCCGTCATTTTTGGCTCATAGACGCGCCGTTCAAAGCCCGCGCCCAGCCCCGCCGGCTACTCGCCCGACGAGCAGCTTCGGAGATCGACCATGTCGCACCTGACGGACCCAACCGGATACAGCCTTCTGATAGAGCGTTTGAACAGGTTTCCCCAGGGTGCCCCCCCCTCGGAACTGCTCACCAAGATCCTCGCCCTGCTCTTCAGCGAGAAGGAGGCGGGGCTTTTGGGCCAGCTTCCCATGCGCCCCTTTTCCGCGGCGAGGGCGGCTTTCCTCTGGGGGGTGCGCGAGGTGGTGGCCTTCCGCTTGCTGGAGGGGCTTTCGGAGCGCGCGCTGCTGCTCGACATCGAACAGGAGAACGGGGAGAAGCTCTACCTCCTCCCGCCGCCCATGGCGGGCTTTTTCGAATTTTCCCTGATGCGGGTCAGGGGAGACATCGACCAGGCGGCCCTGAGCGAACTGCTCTACCAGTACCTGAACGTGGAGCAGGATTTCATCAGGGCGCTTTTCACGGAGGGGAAGACCCAGCTGGGCCGGGTGTTTGTCGACGAGCAGGGGATCCAGCCGGCGGATGCCGTCCTGGTGCTCGACTACGAGCGCGTCAGCGCAGTGATCGGCGCGGCGCGCAAGATCGGGGTGGGGACCTGTTACTGCCGTCACAAGATGTACCACGTCGGCCGGGCCTGTTGCGCGCCCCTTGAGGTCTGCCTGACCCTTGACACGGTCGCCGAAGCGCTGATCAGGCATGGCCACGCCCGGGAGATCGACGCCGCCCAGTGCCTCGACCTGGTGCAGATGTGCCGGGAGCAGAACCTGGTGCAGTTCGGGGAAAACGTCCAGGGTGGGGTAAGTTTCATCTGCAACTGCTGCGGCTGCTGCTGCGAGGCGCTGATAGCGGCGCGCAAATTCTGCAGCCTGCACCCGGTGCACACCACCAACTTCATGGCACGGATCAGGCGGGATCTCTGCAGCGGCTGCGGCAGGTGCCTGGACGCCTGCCCGGTGGAGGCCGTGGGTCTCGTCTCGGCCAACGATCCCCAGCACCCCTGGCTGCGTAAGGCGGTGCTGGCCCCGGGGCGCTGCCTGGGGTGCGGGGTCTGCGTCAGGGCCTGCAAGAGCGGCGCGCTCTCGCTTTCTCCCAGGGAAAGCCGGGTGATCACGCCGGTCGACAGTGCCCACCGGGTGGTCCGGATGGCGATCGAGCGGGGCAAACTGCAGAACCTCATCTGGGACAACCGCGCGCTCTTCAGTCACCGGGCGCTGGCCGCGGTGGTCGGTGTCATACTGAGGCTCCCCTCGGTGCAGCAGTCCCTCGCCAGCAGCCAGCTGGGATCGAAATACATCGATGCCATGATCCAGAAGCACGCCAACGAAGTGAAGAGGGAGTCCGATAGGCACAGGGAAGCTCTCCCTGAAAAGCGAGGTTAAACATGAATAAAATGGCTCTGATCGTGGTTGCACTGGCCGTAATGGCTCCTGCCTGGGCTGCCGGGCAGGTATCGGCTGAACGGGGGAAGGAGCTTTTTGAGAGCACCGGTCTCGGCTCCAACCACAAGAGCTGCGCCAGCTGCCACCCCAAGGGAAACAAGCTGGAAAGTGCAGCGTCCTACCAGCAACCGCGCTTGGAAAAAATCGTCAACATGTGCATCCAGCAGATGCTCGCCGGCACCCCGCTCCCCCCGGACTCTGACGACATGGCTTCGCTCATCAGTTACCTGAGGAGCTTCGCGCACCGCTAGGGCTCGTTTTCCAACCACCCGGCCGGAAGGGCGGCGCTCTTCCACTCACCCGGGGCGAGGCCTTCCAGCTCGAACGGCCCGACGGAGCGCCGGATCAGGCGCAGGGCGGGGAAGCCGACGGCGGCGGCCATGCTCCGCACCAGTGGGGTGCGCCCTTCCGGGAGGGTTATGGAAAGCCAGTTGGTCGGAACCCGGAGCCGTTCCCGGATCGAGGCGTGCGCCTGCCAGACGGGGGGGGAGGTGAGCCGGCAGACCACGGCCGCCGGCGTCGACACGCCGCCCATGAGGACGCCGTCGGCCAGGCTCTGCAGGGCCTGCTCGGTCGGGAACCCCTCGACCTGGACCCAGTACGTCTTGTCCAGCGCGACCGCCGGGGCGGTGATCCGCTTCTGAAGGGAGGCGGTGTCGGTGAGCACCAGCAGCCCCTCGTCCTGGTAGTCCAGGCGGCCGGCGGCGTAGATGCCGGGGATGGCGAGGCAATCCCCCAGGTTCAGGCGTTTCCCCGGCTCGGTGAATTGACAGAGCACGTGGAACGGCTTGTTAAAAAGTATGATCTGCACGGGTGCTCCCTGGATGTCTTTGGTGGCCGCCTCGCGTGAAGGCAGGTCCTACCACCATAGGCGTGAAAAGCGGACCAGTCAACCCGGTTTCCGTCTCCCCGGCTGGAACCGCTGCACCCGGGAATTACCCGGCCAGGGTGGTTACCGGCAGAGAGAGCGGCTCCCGCTCCGGCTGCCGGCACGGGTGCTCCTGGCGAAACGGCAGCGCCAGGAACCTGCCGAGGCCAAGCTGCGCGGGGTCCTGGTAACATGCCACACCGATGGTGATCTCTCGCTGCGGCACGTTGAGTCTCAGGGTGCGGTGCAGACGATCGGGCCAGGAAAAGATGGTGGACCAGTTCGAGTCGGCCTCCTTTCTAACGGTGGAGTGGTGGATGCCGTGCATGCGGGGAGTGACGATCAGGCGGCACAGCAGGCGCTCGAGTTTGACAGGAAGCTGCAGGTTTGAGTGATGGAACATGATCTCCATCAGGGTGAGCGTCTGCCAGAGGGCAAGTGCCAGGGGTGAGATCCCCAGCACCCGGATCTGGGCCGCGCGCCAGGGGACCGAAAGCACCAGTTCGCCCGGGTGAAAGCGTAAAGCCGTGCTGGCATCCATATCGAGGTCCGCGTGGTGGGCCTCATGAAAGCGCCAGAGAAGCGGCATCCTGTGGTTCAGGTAGTGCCAGATGAAAAGCGTGTAGTCGAGCAGCAGGACGGAAAGGAGCAGCTCCGCGGCCACCGGCAGGCGGACCAGCTTCAAGAGGCCCCAGCGCCTGCGCTCGACAGCCAGGGCCAGGGGCAGGGCGACCGGCTTTTCCGCGAGCGAGACCGTCGTCGCCGCGACCAGCGCTGCGGTCAGGTTGCGCGCGTCCCGGCTCAGCTTGTCCTCCCTGGCCCGGCGCAGCGGGCGCTTGATCTCCAATAACAGCAGCGCTGCCAGGGTTCCCGCCATCAAGATGCCGTTGAGCCAGGGGGGGACCCCGCGCGTCAGGTCGGAGCTGCTTCGGGCCATGGTGACTCTCCTTTCGTTGCAGGCATAGTGTATCCCACCCCCCGATGCTGTCAAACCACACCTGGTCCAAAGGCCGGTGCGGCACCCCGGCGCCAAGAGCCCGGCACCCTCCCTTTGCGCCGTCGGCTCCGCCCCGGGGCGCCTTTCGCCGGATGGATCACTTGACCGCCGGAGATGCTACATTATAATCAGTTTATGTTTTGCCAGTGATGGCAATCAACAGACAGTGTCATCACTAACGGCAATCACCCTGGATGTTCAACCGGGACGCAAAGCAACGGGAGGATCACCATGCTAGTCAAGACCCTGAGAGTCCTGGTACACGCCGAACATGATACACTCTGGAACCTGCTTCTGGACAGACTGCAAAACCCCGAGCGCTTCATACCTGGCGTTACCGAAGCACGGGTTATGGAAAAGGCGGACAACGTGACGGTCAGAGAGATGAAGTTGCACGGCGACCTGGTGAGAGAGCGGGTTACCGTGCGTCTGTTGGATAGCGAAATCCGCCACGAGATGCTGGAGCACCCACGGTTCACCGGCTCCATCGTGACCCGGGTGGTCCGCACCGCGCGGCAGAGCCCCGTCGCTCCGCAGCACCTGGAGTACGATCTCGAACTGACGCCCAAGTCGCTCTTGACCAAGGGGGTGGTGCACGGGGAAGCCGAAATCGTCGCGGATCTTGAAGAAGAGATGCGCAGGCTCAAGTCGCGGGCGGAAGAGATAGAGACCCGGGCCTGAAGAGTGCACCCCGACGACGCCCACGCGCCGCGGGTCAGCCGGTTCTCAGCAGGGATTCACTTCGAGTTTTCACCGCAAGACCCCCCCCTTAGACATGAGTCTAAGGGGGGGTCCCGGTGTCCGGCCAAAGCTTTCATCGACAGCTTAGCTTGCCATAGTGCAAAAGCTAAACCTATTGCGGTGGCGGTTGTGCCGGTGTTGCGCTCACCTGAGCAGATGCGGGCGATTCGCCATTGATGCTGCTTACTGCAGTTATCACGTAGTAGTAGGTAACGCCGTTATTCAGCCCGGACTGAACGCTGGACAGTTGGTTATTCGGCAGGACAGCAGTGGTCACACCCGTCATCTTGGTGACGTTGGCCGGAAGTACCTGGCCAATACTCGACCAGTCGACGTTGCTGGAAGTGGACCAGTAAATATTGTAAGAATCTGCGCCTGTCACTGCCGTCCAGGTAATGGTTACCTGGCCATTGCCGGGGACGGCGGGGTTCGGTGGGGCCGGCAGGAAGCTAGGTGCATTCGGCGGAGCCAGTGCTGACGGCAGCGCCCTTGCCTGGGAAGATGGCGCTGTTTCGCCACTGGCCAATTCAGCGGTTACCACATAGTAGTAGGTCGTTCCGTTGGCGAGCCCCGTCGTCTGGAGATAGGAAAGAGCTGTGCTGCCAGGTACCGGAGTGCCAGCGACGCCAAGTATCGGATTGCCGGTGGTCGGGGTCACCCCGGGCGTAGAGGACCAGTAAATGTTGTAAGCAGTTGCGTTGGAAGTTCCGTCGGTTACTGGTTGCCAGGTGATGTTCACCTGGGCGGGCGTACCGTACACCGGCGCGGCGGTAACACCCGCCGGCCGCACCGGCAGCGGGCAGCTTACCGGCGCCGATGCCGGGGATTCACCGGTGAGGTCGACCCCGGTCACCACGAAGTTGTAGGTCGTTCCGTTGCTAAGCCCGGTCACTTTGTAGGGAGAAGTCGCAGAGGTTATCTTGGAGCCGTTAGCCAGAGTAGGCACCGCAGGTGCGACGGCGTAGTAAATATTGTAGGTAATTGCGTTTGACACCGCTGGCCAGCCGATGGTTGCATAGCCATTACCCGCTGTGGCGGTAACGCCTGTCGGCTCTGACGGCGCCGGGGTAGTGCCGTTTCCCCCGCAGCCAGTCAAAAGAACTGAACTCAGTAAAAGGGCAACAATAACCGACAGCCATGCCTTAGATATCTTCATTTTGCTCGATCTCCAGATTTGGGTTTAATCTCTGATGCCGGCTCCGGCTGACAAGCCGGAACTTATAGATACCTTTTCATCTGCCGCGCCTCAAATGACTGCCACATCCGCCCCCGCCTCACCGCGCGGGTGTTGCGGAAACCTGGATCGAGGCAGGGGATTCACCATCGCCGTTTACTGCGGTTACCACGTAGTAATAGATTACCCCGTTGCTCAGCCCGGTCTGGTGGTGGGGATTGGTCACGCCGGCTATCACTGTGCCGTTGGCCGGAGTCACTCCGCTCGCAGTGGACCAGTAGAGATTGTAAGAAGTCTCGCCTGTCACAGGCTGCCAGGAAATGGTCACCTGGCCGTCACCCGCCGCGGCGGCAACACCAGTCGGCGCTGCCGGCGGCTGCGCCCCTACCGGTTTTGCACTCACCTGGGTCGAGGGCGCAGACTCAACACCGTTCACAACTGCGGTTAGCGTAAAGGCGTAGGCCGTGCCGTTGGTCCCGGGCTGGGAGAAGGGACTGGTCACTCCCGGTACTTTGGTCACTCCCGGCATGCCGGGAGTGGACCAGTAAAGGTTGTAAGAGGTCGCGTTAGTCACCGGTTGCCAGCTGACGGTTACCGTGCCATCCCCCGGCGCGGCGCTTACTCCTGACGGAGTTGTCAGTGTGGTGCCGCTTGTCACGGTATTGTTCAAAGATTCGCCAGCCGCATTGACCGCAGTCACATCAAAGTAGTACGTGTTGCCATTGGTCAGGCCGGTTTGGGTATAGGGAGTGGTCACACCGGTCACCGTAACTATCCCTGAGCCATTTGTCTTGTTGGAATCGCCAAAAGAACTGCTGGAGTAGTAGATGTTGTAAGAAGCCGCACCTTGCACTGCAGTCCAGGTGATGGTCGCCTGGTCATTGCCCGGTGCGACGCTGACACCCGTCGGCGCTGCCGGCACCGATGCGGGGATCTGTGCCGAGGGCGCCGATTCGCCATAGGGACCGACAGCCGTTACCGCAAAGAAGAAGACGGTTCCCGGAGGGCTCGCCGGAGACATCTTCGCTGGATCGAAGGTGTAAGGATTGCTGGCATTGGGTATCGCGGTAATGTTCGCCGCAGTCACGCCGGTCGAGGTGGACCAGTAAAGAGTGTACGAAATTGCGCCCGACACCCCGTCCCAGGCAACCTTTATGGTGTTTCCCTGCACGACGGCGCTAAGGTTGGTCGGCGCTGACGGCGGCGGCGGTTCAGGTGAACTGGTAGTCGCGTTATTGCTGCAGCCGGCCAAAAGCAGAGAACCTAATAAAAGAACGACCAGAGCCGGGAACCACAATTTAAACGCTATCTTGCATTTTGCCATTTTGCTTGACCTCCAAGTCAAGGTGCAGTCAGATCCTCTCGACGGGGGCTAACCTGGATGAGGTAAATTATCGGTAATGCGACGGAGTAGATATCACATCCCCCCGAGATAAACAACACATATTGCAGCAAATTCTGCCTGCTTGGCGAGTTTGACTGTTCCCCTGGAGAGATCGTCGCCCAAAAGAAGCGAGTGTCTCACACGGTTTCGGCCGAGTCAATCTTCCAGCGCTGTTTGCCGTCAATTTATGAGCCCTGGCGGACCAGGGACTTTAGGATGGGACCATTCTGAGGCCGGGGCGAATCCGCGCTATCCAACGGCTTCGTGCCGGCAAGGTGGGATAAGGGGCTTGGGTTGCGGGCAGGGCAGGCCAGGCCAAGCCTGGCACGGGTCATCTATTGATCGTTTTCCGATATTCCTGCCTCAGCAGCAGATCCATGAGCACCAGGGCGGCCATCCCCTCGACGACCGGGACCGCCCGCGGCACGATGCAGGGGTCATGGCGCCCCTTGGCCTCGAGTTGGGCATCCTGCCCCTGGAAGGTCACGGTGCGCTGCATCTGGCCTATGGTGGCGGGGGGCTTGAACGCCACCCGGAAATAGATGGTCTCGCCGTTGGAGATCCCCCCCTGGACCCCGCCGCTGAAGTTGGTCAGCGTCCCCAGGCGCTCCCCCTTCTGCACGAAGGGGTCGTTGTGCGCGCTCCCCCGCATCCGGCTCCCGCCGAACCCCGAGCCGATCTCGAACCCCTTGGAGGCGGGAAGCGACAGCATGGCATGGGCGAGCATCGCCTCGAGTTTGTCGAACACCGGCTCGCCCAGACCCGCCGGCACGTGGCGGCAGACGCAGGCGACCACTCCGCCGACCGAATCCTTGTCGTCCCGGACCTGCGCGATGAGCTGCGCCATTCCCGGCGCGGCACCCGGGTCGGGGCAGCGCACCGCAGTGCGGTCCACCTCCCGGCGGGTGATGCTCTCCCGGTCGACCCCGCCCGCGCTGAGCTCCCCGACACTCTCCACCCAGGCGACAATTTCCACCCCGTACTTTCGCAACAGGTACTTTTCCGCGATGGCCCCCGCGGCGACGCGCCCGATGGTCTCGCGTGCGCTGGCCCGGCCGCCGCCGCTGTCGGCCCGCACGCCGTACTTCACCTGGTAGGTGTAGTCCGCATGGGAGGGGCGCGGGATGTCGGCCATGTCGTCGTAGTCGCCGGGATGCTGGTCCTGGTTGGGCACCAGGAGCCCGATCGGCGTGCCCAGCGTGAGTCCGTGCTCCACCCCGGAAAGAATGCTGACCCGGTCAGGTTCGCTGCGCGGCGTGGAGAGCTCGCTCTGACCGGGGCGGCGCCGGTCGAGCTGCGGCTGGACGTCGGCCTCGGAGAGCTCCAGGCCGGCCGGGCAGCCGTCCACGATGGCACCGACCGCGGCGCAGTGGCTTTCTCCGAAACTGGTTACCCTGAAAATGGTGCCAAAGCTTGATGACATGACTGCTCCTTGCGGGGGTCAGGGTGCCGTGGCTATCAGCACCACCAGGGAGCGCCCGGTCAGCCGGTAGCTGTTGCCGGTGATGCCGGTCAGGTCGCTCCAGGGGACGATGTCCTCGGGGGACTCGCGGGAGGTGTCGATCCAGCGGTGCCAGGAGCCACCCGGCAGCTTTCTGGGAGAGGGGAGGCTGAAGGTGAGCGGCTTCCAGTAGGCGTTCACCATGTAGTGGAAGACCACCCGGCGGGTCACGCTCCAGGCCGTCAGGGCGATACTGTGCGATTCGTGGCTCCAGTCCGGCGCTCCCAGCCGCACCCCGTGCCACTCCAGACGCGCCTGGCTGATCAGCTGGTTCAGGGTCAGGTGCCCCGCGCGGGTGTCGCCGTGCATGAGCCTCGCGTCGATCAAAAGCCTGGTGAAGCGGTGGATGTCGGGGTGGCGCTGCAAAAGCCCCCAGTCGAACCAACCGATCTCGTTGTCCTGGCAGTAGGCGTTGTTGTTCCCCAGCTGGGTGCGCCGCGCCTCGTCCCCCATCAGCAGCATAGGCGTGCCGAGGGAGAGCAGGGTCACCGCCAGGAAGTTTTTCACCTGGCGGTTGCGCAGCTCCTCGACGCCCGGGTTGTCGGTGGGGCCCTCCACGCCGCAGTTCCAGCTCGCGTTGTCGTCGGCTCCGTCGCGGTTCCCTTCTCCGTTGGCCTCGTTGTGCTTGCGGTCATAGGAGACCAGGTCGTTCAGGGTGAAGCCGTCGTGGCAGGTGACGAAGTTGATGCTCTGCTCGGGCTCGCGCTCCTGGTGGCCGTAGATGTCGGGGCTCGCCAGAAGCCTTGCCACGAACCGGGAGATCACCCCGTTGTCACCCTTGATGAACCGGCGCACGTCGTCGCGGAACTCCCCGTTCCACTCCTTCCAGCTGTCCCCTATGAAGCTTCCTACCTGATACAGCCCTCCCGCGTCCCAGGCCTCGGCGATCAGCTTGATCCCCGCCAGCGCCGGGTCCGACTCGATGTCCCAGATGATGGGGGGATTCTTGAGCGGCCGCCCCTCGCCGTCGCGCGACAGGATGGAGGCGAGATCGAAGCGGAAACCGTCGACATGCATCTCCTTCACCCAGTAATGCAGGCTGTCGATGATGAGCCGGCGCACCACGTGGTGGTTGGCGTTCAGCGTGTTGCCGCAGCCTGAGTAGTCGATATAGCTGCCGTCCGGGGCCAGGGTGTAGTAGACGTCGTTGGCGAAGCCCCGGTAGCAGAAGGTCGGCCCCTTGTGGTCCCCCTCGGAGCTGTGGTTGAACACCACGTCGAGGATCACCTCGATCCCGGCCCGGTGCAGGGCCTTCACCATGTCGCGGAACTCCTCCAGGGGGCCCAGCGGGTCCTGGCGCGAGCTGTAGGCCGCATGGGGGGCGAAGAAGGAGATCGGGCTGTAGCCCCAGAAGTTGCGCAGGCCGAAGGGGGCGTCATGGGGGTCGAACTGGAAGACCGGCAGCAGCTCCACGGCGGTGACGCCGAGCTCCCTCAGGTAGGGAATTTTTTCGATCAGGCCGGCGTAAGTGCCGCGCTTTTCGGCCGCGACCCCGGAGGAGGGGTGCCTGGTGAACCCCGCCACGTGCATCTCGTAGATGATGGTGCGCGAATAGGAGCGCTTGATCGGCGTGTCCCCCTCCCAGTCGTAACCCCGGGGATCGGCGACCACGCTCTTCATGGCGCGGCGCACGTTCTCCCCCGGCAGGCAGGCAGCACCCCGGTCGTACCCGGCAGGTACCGCCACCGCCCGGCCGTACGGGTCGATCAGGAGCTTGTCGGGATCGAAGCGCAGCCCCCGGTGCGGGGCAAAGGGGCCCGCCACCCGGTAGCCGTAGAGCTGGCCCGCACCGATATCGGGGACGAAGGTGTGCCAGTAGTGGTAGGTGCGGTTTTGCTTGGGATCGAAGGTTATGACGCGGGAGGGGGTGGGGTCGTCGGCGTGGTCGAAAAGCAGCAGCTCCATGCCGGTGCAGTCCCTGGCGAAAACGCTGAAGTTCACCCCGCCGTGGGTGACCGTTGCGCCCAGGGGGGAGCTGGCACCCTTGTGGAGCTCGGCAAGCCCGTTTTGCTCCGAAAGACCGCTCGTTGCCTCGCTGTGGGCGTACTGATCCGAAACTCGTTTCATTGAATCCCTTTTTCGCCTCTGGTCTGCCCAGGGCAACTCCCACTCACAATAAACCGGTCCGCACGGTGCGGATGGAGGCAAAGCAGATGGAACAACTGTCTCGAAACTATAGAAGATTATACCCCATAGTCAAACCCCCAGGGAATAGCTGGCAACGGCCCGCCTGAAACCGCCCGGCAAGCGGCGCCGGTTCTGTGGAAAAGAGTGACTAGCGGCGCGCTCCCCCCTTGCGCGAGGCAGGCGCCCGTTGGGACCTGTCAGCTGCATCCGGGGACCGGTCCTTTTCCTTGCCGGGGCCGGCGCTTTGCACGGCCTGACCGATGCAAAAGACGGTGAGGACGATGCAGAGCCAGCCGATCCAGTCCCCGAACTGCGCATAGAGGGTGCTCCCCTGCAAGAGGGGGATCCGGTGCACCAGGGACTCGCGGGTCCAGATGCCGGTGCGGCTGACGATCCGCCCCACCGGGTCCACAAAGGCGGAGACGCCGGTATTGGTGACCCGCACCAGGGCGCGGCGCTCTTCGATGCTCCGAAAGCTCGCCAGGGCTAAGTGCTCCATCGGCTCGGTCGATCTGCCGTACCAGGAATCGTTGGTGAGGTTGAAGAGCGCCTCGGGGCTTTGCTGCCCGCCCCCGCCGCGCATCAGGGAGCGGATCTTGCCGGGGAAGATGTCCTCGTAGCAGATGCTTACCGAGAGCAGGTGGCGGCCCAGGGCAATCGGCTCCTCGCGCTCGCCGGGCCAGAAGTGGCTCACGTAGGGCGACCAGGAGTAGAGGCTCGGGAACAGGGTCCCCAGGGGAATGTACTCGCCGAAGGGGACCAGCACGCCCTTGTCGTAGCTCCCGACAATCCGGCCGCTGGCGTCGGTGAGCAGGGCGGCGTTGAAGACACGGACCTGGTCGCCCTCCTGTTGCTGCAGTATGGCCCCCAGCAGGATCGGTGTGGCAAGCTCACCCAGGGACGGAATCCGCCCTTCCCGGGAAGCTCCCATGCTCAGCTGGCAGATCCCCTCGGGCCAGACGACCAGGTCGAGCGGCTCGGCTTGGGCCAGGGTCCGGGACATCTGCAGGTGCACGCGCAGCGAGGCTCCCGGATCGTTCAGCCGGTCGGCCGCGCCGAGATTGGTCTGGATCAGGCCGACGTTCAGCTTCTCGGCCTGCGCAACCTGCCGGTCCAGCGCGCGGATACGCAACTCACCGTAGCCAAGGGTGAGCGCGATCACGGCGGCCAGGGACGCCAGCTCGCGCCAGGCGAGGCGCCGCTTCTCGAGCCAGCCTGCCAAAACCGCATAGATGCTGGCGTTGATGAACACGACAAGGAAGCTGATGCCGAGGATGCCGGTCAGATCCGCCACCTGGGTCAGCCGCGGTAAAAGGTACTGGCTGGCGCCCAGATAGTTGGGGAAAATTTCCGGCCAGGACTTCTCCAGCGCGGTCCAGACCACCGGGGCGACCAGGACCACGCTCCAGCCGGTGCAGCGGGTGATGAGGCGGGTGGCCCAGGCCCAGGCGGCGAGCACCATGCCGTTAGCCGCGGCGAGCAGCAAAAGCCCCAGCGCCGCCAGCGGAAGGGGGAGGCCGGCAAAGGCCTGGAACATGCCGATGGCCCAGTAAAATCCGCCCCCATGAGCCACGATGCCGGCCAGCCAGCCGATGAGAAAGGCCCGGCCCGGCCGCTCCCCCCGCACCGCCCAGAGGACCGGCACCAGGCAGATCCATTCCAGGTAAAACCGGTCAAAGCCGACGTAACCCAGAAAAAGCAAGATGCCGCCCGTGACGGCGGCAATCCAAGGCAGCGCTCTGGCAATCACGGCGTTTGACAAATGTGACTCCCCATTCCCGGTTCAGCCTGCGTCCGGCTAGGGGTTAGCAATACCACATTCGCCTAATAGGATCAATCTAATATCCGGCGCTATCTCCCCGGCGCGGGGTAATAATCCGGCGGTACTGGCGGCACAGAGTTCATCTCGGACGGCGGCGGAGGCGGAGGAGCCACACTCCGGCGCACCCTGCGCACCGTTCCCGGGATCTGGTTTCCCTTGGAGTACATGCACTGCACGTAGGTGTTGTCGTAGCGCCGCTGCGCCTCCTGCCCGTAGAGCTGACCCGAGCTGGCTCCGCTGGCCGTGCCGACCAAGAGGCCGCTGCCGGCGCCAATCGCGGCACCGGCCCCCGGGTTGCCCGAGGCGGCACCGATGGCGGCCCCGAGCCCGGCGCCAACCACGGTCCCGACGGCGGCCCCGGTAACCGTGTTCTGGTTGGCGGTCTCCTGCGGATTCATGCCGATCTGGCGCTCAGCCCACTGCCTGCAGACCGCGTCGTCAGCCTGGAACTGCTCGAAGGGTTTCCCCGGGGCCGGCAGCACCCTGACACTGGGGCCTGTCGGCAGGGTCACGCAGCCGGCCAAGGCGCAGACGACGAGCAGGGAAAGCATCGGCGACACTTTTTGCGCTATCTTTACCATGTTCACTCCTCCTCACCCGGTGGCGCCGGCGTCGGAACAACTTTCATCCAGCCGCCCGGGCACCTTTTCACATAAGGGTAGTACCCCTTGGGATTGTTGCAGTAATACCAGTAATTAGTTTGCGCCGGCTGCTGCTGCGGCTCGACATACTGATCGGGCTGCTGAACCACCACGGGCGGCTGGGAATAATAGGGGTAGGGCGGGTAAAAGGGATAGAAGAAGGGGTCCCACCACCAGCCCGGACCAAACCAGATGCCACCCCCGAAATGCCCGCCGTGCCACCCCCCGCCACCGCCGTGCCATCCGCCACCGCCGCCGTGCGGCGCGGCCCAGGCGACCTGCTCTACCTGCCCCGACCAGGAACCGACAAAAAACGCCAGCGCCGCTGCCAGGACAAAAACCGTGACCTTTTTCATTGCGACCCCCTCGGTAAAGTAGAATACCCTAATCATATTCTACAGCCCCGCGGGTTAATCTGCAAAGCTAATTGTAGGCGTCCCGCCGGCGTTGTCTGCACCCCCTCGTCCCCGCGGCGGCGTCGCTTCGGCGCGAGCCTTTCGCCTGTCTCAGGCGACGCCGCTGCGGCGCCTCCGGAGGCACACCATGGGTGTCCAGAGCTCGGAGCAGAGCATGCCGGCCAGCATCAGGCTGCACCCCAACACTCCCCTGGCCCCGAGGGTTTCACCCAGGATGAGCCAGCCCCAGAGTGCGGCGCAGACCCCTTCGGCACTGAGGATGACCGCGGTGTGCGCCGGATGGGCGTCGCGCTGTGCCACCACCTGCAGGGTGTAGGCAACGCCCACCGAAATGAGCCCGCCGTAGAGGATGGGGAGCCCCGCCTGCAGGATGGCGGCGGGGCTGACGGTCTCCAGGCACAACGCGGTGACCAGGCTCAGCAGGGAGCAGACGGCGAACTGCAAGGCGGAGAGTTTGAGCGCGTCGAGGCGCGGTGAGAGCCAGCCGATCAACAGCACGTGTCCCGCCCATAAAAAGGCGCCGCAAAGTTCCAGGCAATCGCCGTAACCTACGGCAAACCGGTCGGAGACGCTGAGCAGAAAGAGCCCGAAGGCGGCCAGCACCCCCCCGAGCCAGGTGCCGGTGCCGGGGCGCTGCCCCCAGAACAGGCCGAACAGGGGGACCATGACCACATAGAGGCCGGTGATAAACCCGGCGTTCCCCGCCGTGGTGTAGGCGAGACCTACCTGCTGCAGCGAGGCCCCGAGGAAGAGGGCCGCTCCCGCCAGGGCGCCCCCCAAGAGCAGCTGCCGCCGGCCCCCCTTGGCCAGCGTCCCCGGCAGCCGGTTGCGGCGCCGCTGGCCGATCAGGATCAGGGGGATGAGGGAGAGACTCCCCAGGGCAAAGCGGACCCCGTTGAAGGTGAAGGGACCGACGAACTCCAGCCCCTGGCGCTGGGCGACGAAGCCGCCCCCCCAGAGGGCAGCGATCAGCAGCAGCAACAAGTCCGATTTGACCGCGTTTTTCTGCATGAACGTCCCGGCTCCCTGTCTTTGGGGTTTTGCCCCCCGGCTAAGGGGAACAGCCGTTACTTTTGTTCCGATTCGCCGGGAAAGTCAAGAGAGGGAAGGTTGGCAGTCTGTTCATGACGCTGTCAAAAAGAGTAGTAATCAGCAGCAGCGGCATAGCCAGTCAGCGAAGGGCCAGCCCCCGGGCAACATCTTTGGCCAGTTGCAGGTGCTGTTGGAGGACCGGCAAGGTGGATACGGCCCAGGCTTTGAGATCCAGATCCTTTAGCTTCTTGATGGCTTTTTTGAAGCGTGCGATACTTTTTTGGTGGTGCTCTATCATGGCCTGCATGTATTTCCTGTCAAAACCGTCTCCGGACAATTCCGTCAGCATGGCAATCATCAAGGTGTGTTTGCGTTCCACCTCACCGGGCAGTTTCAGGTTCCTCTGCGCCGCAATCGCTTTCAGATCCTCGTTCACCTTGCTGTGGTCAAGCACCATGCGCACGCCGAAGTCCTTTACCTGTTGCGCCGACCCTTTGTCTTGCGCCAGCTGCCCCAACTGAACTTCGGCCAGACCGGCACTGGCAGCATCCTTGATAAACGCTTTACCTGCCGGCGAGAGATCGGCATTGAACGCACGGGCGGAAAGTGGGATACTGCAAAGTGACAATAGAAATAGCCACGTCAGTACTGCAAATCCTGTTTTCATACAGCCTCCCTGGCCGGCCCTGATCCACCAATGGCAGAAATTGAGATTCGTCTTCCTGGTAATCAGGAAACCGCCGGTCACTGGAAGTGTAACTGATTTCTGGCGGATGTGAACCGGGTGACCCCGGCTGCCCCGTGACAACACGATAATTGTCCTAGAGGCTTTGACTTCAAGCAGGGTTGGGGGGTAAAATAAAACATTGGAAACACAAGCGTTCTTTAGCAAAAGCTAAGACGTGCCGGCATTCACTCGTCCCCGAACCCGCCACCTGGTGATTTGCCCAAAAGGAGTTTTGCATGACTGAAAAAAGCAGCACGATACCAAAGGTCCAGCAGACCGAGCTTCCCAACGGAATACGTGTCATTACCCAGGCGACCCCGGGCTTGCAGGGCGCCGCTATCGCCATCCATGTCCTGAGCGGTTCCCGCGACGAAGATCCGCGCATCGGCGGTGCCTCGCACTTCATCGAGCACCTGCTCTTCAAGGGTACCGAAACGCGCAGTTCCTACCAGATCACCACGGAACTCGACGCCATCGGTGCCCAGCCCAACGCCTGCACCAGCCAGGAAGGTGTGACCTACTACGTGAAGGCGCTCAGCAGCGATCTGCCGCAGGCCTTCGATGTGCTGAGCGATATGTTCCTCAACAGTTCCTTCCCGGAAAAGGAGATCGACACGGAGCGCGGCGTGGTCCTGGAAGAGATCAAGCGCGCCGAGGACAACCCGGACCGCTACCTGCATAACCGCTTCGCCGCCGGCTTCTGGGCGGACCACCCGCTGGGGAGACCGGTTCTGGGAACGCCCGAGGTCATTCGCACTATCAGCCGGGAGCAACTGATGCAGCACATGCGGCAGCGCTATGTGCCCGAGTCCACCGTGGTCGCCGCAGCGGGGAAGATCGATCACAACGACATCCTCGCCCTGGTCGGAGGCTACCTGGGCGCTACCCGGGCGCGCGAGGCGGCGCCGGCTGCCGTGCCAACGCCCCCGGGGGAGTACGGAGTGGGGTGTGCCCGCCACAACCCGCGCGAGATGCAGCAGGTGCAGTTCTACCTGGGGTACCCGTCCCTGCTCCCCACCGATCCGCGCTACTGGTCCATGCAGGTGTTGAGGCTGGTCTTGGGCGGCGGCATGAGTTCCCGGCTTTTCCGGGAGGTGCGCGAGGAGCGCGGCCTCGCCTACTCGGTCGGTGCCTACCTGCTCGAGTACAGCGATCGTCCGGGCTTCGTCGTGGTGGCGGGCTGCAACAGCAGCCGGGCCCAGGAGGCCATCGAGGTCTGTCATGGCGAGGTGCTGAAGCTCTCCCGCGAGAAGCTCACGCTCCAGACCCTGGACGACGCCAAGCGCCAGGCGCGGGGAAAACTGCTCCTGAGCCTGGACGATCCGTCCGACTGGCTGATCCCCATGGCAAAGGAGGTGGGGTATTTCGGCAAAGGGCGCAGCATATCCGAGGACCTGGCACAGTTGGAGGCAGTTACCCCCGACTCCGTGATAGCCATTGCGCAGGAGCTTTTTACCGGCTCCCTGCCGCGCCTGGAGTCCATCGGCCCCGAAATGGAGCTCACGCTGCCTTCCTGACGGGAGCAACAATACGGACAGCAAAAAGCCCCGCCAGGATTCTCTTTGGCGGGGCTTTTTCTGTGCGGCGGCGCGTTTAGGCAAGGCGCCAGTCAATCGGGCTTTTCCCCTGGCTTTCCAGGTAGGCATTAGTCTTGGAAAAATGCCGGCACCCGAGGAAACCCCGGTGTGCCGATAAGGGAGAGGGGTGAGGAGCTTTCAGCACCAGGTGCTTTCTGGCATCGATGACTTCCCCCTTCCTGTGAGCGTAAGCGCCCCAGAGCATGAAGACAAGGCCCTCGCGTTTTTCATTCAGTTCAGAGATAGCCTTGTCAGTAAAGGTTTCCCACCCTTTTCCCTGGTGCGATGCGGCACGCCCCTGTTCGACGGTCAGCACGCTATTTAGAAGGAGGACACCCTGATCCGCCCAGTTTTTCAGGTTCCCGTGCCCGAAATCGCCGGCACTGCAACCAAGGTCTGCCTGGATCTCCTTGAAGATGTTTATCAGGGAGGGGGGGGTGCCCACGCCTTGCGGGACGGAAAAGCAGAGTCCGTGGGCCTGATCGGGTCCATGGTAGGGATCCTGGCCGAGAATGACGACCTTCACCTTTTCAAAGGGAGTGCAGTTGAACGCGTTGAAATACTCGCCCCCTCTGGGATAAATCGTCTTCCCGCTGGAAAGCTCGCGGCGCAGGAACTCCCTGAGTTCACCCATGTAGGGTTTCGCGAATTCCTCAAGGAGATGTGATTTCCAGCCCGGCTCAATCTGGATTTGCGTTTCCGAGGTCATCTTCGCCCTTCCACGAGTTTAATAGGTATTGAGATACGAGGTGAAGCCTCCACCATCCGCCGGCACCAGTTCCAGACCGTTGGTGATGCAGGGGAGGTAATCCTCCTGGTGGTGCGTGACATAAAGAATTTGCGTGGTCCCTGTTTTCCCCAGGTGATCGATAAGCTTCAATACCATTTCCCTGTTTATGTCGTCAAGCCCCTGGCATGGTTCGTCCAGAATCAGCAGGGCAGGTTGTTTCACCATCGCGCGCGCCAGCAGGACCAGGCGCTGCTCGCCGTAGGACAGATTGCGGAAAGGGGTGTCGACATGCTTTTCCATGTGCAGCATCTTGAGCCAGTCCAGCGCAATTTCTCGCTGGCTCTTGGAAAACTGGTTATATACGCCGATTGAATCGAAAAAACCGGAAATGACGACGATCCTGGTCGTGACCCCAACGCGGTAATCCTGCTGCAGCGAGGTGGACACCAGGCCGATACGCTTCTTGATATCCCAGACGCTCTCACCCGAGCCTCTTTTTATGCCGAACAAGCTGATATCGTTGGCATAAGCCTGGGAATTGTCACCGCTCACCAGGCTTAAGAGAGTCGACTTGCCTGCACCGTTGGGTCCCGATATTTTCCAGTGCTCACCCGGTTTTACCGTCCAGTCGAGCCGGTTCAGCACACATTTTTCGTCATAGCGGACCGTTACGCTGTTCATTTCAATGAGTGGAACTCCCGCCGTCAGCGAAGAGATACTATTGGCACTGTCGATCTCAGGCAGTTGCGCGGAGAGCGTGTAATGAAATGCATGAAACCTCAATAGCGCTTCAGAGTTCAGCAGTTCATCCTTTGTCCCGGACATGATTATCTGGCACTCTTTGATGTAGGCGATATGGGTAGTTTCGGCAACAATCTCACTGAAACGGTTCAATAGCAGGATGGTCCTGATTCCTTTATCTGCGCAACTGGCAATCAGGTTTTCCAGCACAGCACAGGAATTCCGGTCCAGGCCATCGAAAGGCTCGTCAAGAACCAGCAGTTCCGGATCTTGCATCAGAGCCTTGCAGATGACAACCTTGCGCATTTCCCCGGTCGACAGGAACTTGAGGCCACGGTCGAGAATCCCGGTGAAAGTTAACCTGCCGGCCAGTTCGAGGAGTTTGTCGTGGTCGGCAGCAGCTGCGCCAGGCCCGAGGATAAAATTCCTGACCTTGGTACCCTGGTCCACGAAGCCGATGAAGTCGGAATCGTCGCGGTACCTCTCAGCCTCCAGAATCTCGTTTACCCTTTCAAAGGAGACAAACTCCGTTTTTTCGCACGTCACGTAGCTGCCCGAGACCACTTCCAGGCCACGGCACAACAGTCGCCCCAAGGATGATTTGCCTGACCCGTTAGCGCCCACAATTGCCCAATGCTCGGCCGCGCCGATCCTGAGACTGACAGCTTCCAGCCTGGTCTTATCGTTGATAATTGCGGTGACGTTATCGAAAAAAATTTCTGACACTTTGCAACTCCGAAGTTTACTTGAAGCAGAGCCCAGGATGACAAGACCGACCGGAAGAGTCAAGCGCCAAGAGGGTACGCCGCTACCACACTAAAAAGCCCCACCAGTGCAACCTGGTGGGGCTTTTTGATTAAATTCCCTGCGGCGACCTACTCTCCCACACAGTTACCCGTGCAGTACCATCGGCCCTGAGAGGCTTAACTTCCGTGTTCGGGATGG
>Ga0316217_10000100_pt1 | contig 127816 bp, 115 predicted proteins | sample 1anoAmetaG_FD_203633 | JGI IMG/M metagenome (GOLD analysis project Ga0316217, IMG submission 203633) | Freshwater microbial communities from Trout Bog Lake, Wisconsin, USA - 1anoA | ecosystem: Environmental > Aquatic > Freshwater > Lake > Hypolimnion/Profundal zone | place: USA: Wisconsin... | reverse complement strand
ATGGGGGCTGGATTTGCGGGACATTGCCCGCTTCAGTGCTACAGGGGAAATATCGGTCCCTGGACTGGACCGTCAAGCAGGCAGGAACGCCCATGCCCCCACTGTCCAAGGTCTGGGGCGACCTGCCCACCGGATGTAGCAGCCCAAGAAGTGGGCGGCGATCATCGCCACAGTGGGCAACGCCCCTCGCAGTTTCCACAGCGGTCGCGGATTCACCCGGCCAAGAACCTCGACGCCACCCACCCGGCCACCGGGACCAGCAAGATCCAGCAGCAGCCCAAGGACCGCCCGATCTTCCGCTGCCGACCCGAGCGGGACAGCGGGATACCGATCTGCCGCGAAAGCCGGGCCTGGGCCTGGGACACGCCCAGAGCCCGCTTCCAGGAGAAGCTGAGGCCGGGTAGACCACGGCGGCGAGACATCTGGGCTCAAGTGGGGTTGACCAAGCCTACACCGTTCAGAATGGACTGGTGGGTGGGGATCACCATGCCAGGGCCCAGGCGTCCTGGTTTTGGTGGCCCCCCAGTCTCCCAGGTCTGCCCGGGAGGCGGACATGCCGTAGACCACCCTGGTTGACCTCCGCCCCTTGCTGAAGATGCTGTGGCCACGACGGCGGAACACCTGGGTTCCAGGCTGGGCCCCCCAACCGTCCCGCAACCCCGCGACCATCCTCTAATGGTGCGGGTCTGGCGGTTGCGGCACGGTTGCGGGTAGCCCCTCGATCCGCAACCTTCAGCCAGTGGTGCGCTTGACCGCAAGGGCTAGGACGGTTTCTATTCAAGCCCGGTAGCGACCTTGATCCGCAACCGCAACCGAAGCCGCAACCTATAGATCCGCGCCAGCACTGGATAGTTGCGGAGTCGCGGGTCCAGCACCCTTAGCGGGAGACGGAAGATAGCGGTCAAAAGCATCCTGGAACTGGTTCAACCTGTAGCCCTTCAGTGTCGTGTTCCCGGGGAACTTGATGTCCTGACTGCGAATTCCGAATTCTTTCAACCGGGTGGCAAGCTGACTGGCCGACATGGGTCTTCCGCCCGCAGACCTTCCCCACAGCCCGGGTTCATCACGAACCAAGGCCGCCAGCAAGTCGGCTGTGGATATCTTGTCCTTCGGACCAAATGCATCTCTGATGTCTGCCAGCAGTTCCGTAGGTGGCGCCACCGCCTCGTGATCCGCGCCAGAGAGTTTCAGGGCGGCGACGCGTGCCTTCTGTGGCCAATGGCCGCCGGCAAGGTCTGCGATGGCAAGGAGGGGCTCCCAATTGTCCTGGGCGCGGTCGTTCAACTCCGGGGGCAGATCAGGCCGTGCTTGGGCAAGGGCTGACCCCATGTCCTCGGCCAGACGGGCCAGCTTGCGAACCAGGGTGCTGAACTGGGCCGGGTCCGCATGACGAAGGCGCTGGACGTTCTCCGTGGGCAGCTTTCGTCTGAGTGGTAGCTCAATACTGCGGTCCATGATCGTCCCTGACAGATGCCCGATACTTGCGATAGCCTTCGCCGACCAGGTGCTGAACTTGCTTATGACAGAGGGGTCGCCGTCCGTCCGGATGACGAAGGCGCTCTGGCGCGTGTGCCCGCTGTTGAGCACGCCCCGCATGGGCTCATTTTCCTTGAGGAAGGTATCAGCCTCATCAATCAATAGGGTCGGACTGTGCGCCTCGATCACCCGGAAGACAGCCGCCGGTGAAATATTGGATGCGACCAGTGGGCGACAAGAGAGGCGGCTCAGGACGTCTAGGAACTGAGTTTTCCCGCATCGGGGGAGGGGGGAGACGATGGCGGCGATAGGCGCGACCTGTACGTAGTCGATGAACCAGGTGAAGACGATCCAGAGCACAGCCGCTGCCGCCGTCTCAATATCGCAGACGATGAAGCGGCGGATGGTCTCCTGGATTTCATCCAGAACCTGCCCCACTTCCACTCGTTCACCCCACAGCTCGATCGCCGGGAAGGATACGGCCTTCCCGTTCCCCAGAGCATGCCGATGGGCGGCATGCGCTTGCTTCACCGCTTCATCAAGGGTTGAAATCCGTAGGCCAAGGGCTAAAGCTTCCTTTTTCCGCTCCCGGTCGTACTCCTGCGGAGACAGCCCGGCGAGTCGATTGACGGCTTCGGCCACGGGATCAGGCCCCGGGTCTTCGTCGTCCACCACTGGTTCCATGGAGGCGTCGAGGGCCTCGGTGACCGGGGCGATGGCGGTGGTGGCCACTTGGTCGTCAACCATAACCTCTTCTGGGGCCTGCTCGTCCAGCACTGGCGGGTCGAGGGGGGCGGCGCAATTACCCTTCAGGATGATGGCTCGGGCAACGAGTGGGCCGATATAGGGCGTGTTGACCGTTTGGAAAGCGACTGACTTTTGGCGGCAGATGGTCGGGGCGGGTGGGGCAGGGGCAGTCGTGGCTTCCAGGGCTGCCTCGGGGCCTTCCAGGGCCTCGTCGTCGGGCACCGGTGAGCCAAGGGAGGCGTCGTCGTTCTCGCCGGCGGGGGCGATGTCCGGAGTGATTGATGGGGCGTTGGCGGCGTTGGTGGCGGCCTGTGGGTCGCCCTGGTTAGCCGTGGCCGGTTCTGGGACCGTCAATGGGTCCTCCAGGGGGTTCACCTTTCGGCATACCAGCGGTCCTTCCAGAGGGCCGTTCATGTCAATTTCCCATTCTGTGGAGGGTCGGGGGGGCAAGGCGAGAACTCCTTTAGCGGCAACGGGACCAGCGGCCCTTGATGGGTGGAAGGCCCAAAACCGGACCCTTACCTTATTGATACCGGCCAGGAGGAAGTCACCACGCAAGGAAAGTGAAGTTCGCGATCCCGACGGGCACATGGAGAATCGACCCGCCCTGGAGTAAGGCTCGGCGGGAGGCTGGGGGCTACCTGCCAGTGACCTCGGCCGCTTGGGGTATCCCGGCAGGCTGGGTGAAAGGGCAGTCTGGGTTGGCCAGTATCATAGAAGGGAGAGGGTGCCCTCTCGGACATAGAACCCAAGCCGACGAGGAGGAACCTAGATGCCCAAACGACGTATTCCCATTCCAGCACCAGTTCAGGTCCCCCAGCCGCCTCCGGTCACGCCCGTCCCGCTAGAAGCCAAGGTCGGACTTTCCGCAGCCGAGGCAGCAGAACTCTGCGGGCTTGGGGAGACCATGCTCCGCCGGGAGATCGCGGTGGGTCGCCTGAAGGTGATCCGAATTGGCAGGGTGCTCCTCGTCCCCCGGACGGAGCTAGATGCCTGGATGGCCAGGGAGACGGAGCGGAGCAGCATGGAAGCTGCCGTGGAGCTTCCCCGTAACCTGCAACTGGCGCAGGCCCTCACCCGCAGCCGGTATGGGTTGCAGGTCGCGAGGGAGGCGGCGGCTGATCTGGACAAGATTGTCACCCTGGTAAAGGCGGAGCGCGCTGAGGAAGCCAAGCACGCGTAACTCCGTGTTGAAACCATGTTGAAACGGAAGCAGGTGGAATCGGGCTCCACCCACTCGGCCCTGGAGCCCAACAAATGGGGGTGACATCCACTGTCACCCCCATTCCTTATTGCCTGCAAACCAGCGCCACCAGCCACTCTATATGGCACCTGGGCTCACTAGAGGGTATCAGATCGCATGGAGCGAGTTTCAACACGGTTTCAACACGATGGTAAATATCAGGCATATCGATGCAAAATAAAACCGCCTAAACATTGTGTTTAGGCGGTTTGTTTGGTGGAGCTGAACAGGATCGAACTGTCGACCTCCTCATTGCGAACGAGGCGCTCTCCCAGCTGAGCTACAGCCCCAAGGGAAGTTCCAGTCTACCTGGGGAGCGGGATTCGTCAATGGGCGGGTCGGCGATGGGGGCTTGTCGCGGGGGGCTGGATGAGCGATGCTTCGGGCATGAGAACGCGTGGGTCCATCTTCCTGGGTGTGCTGCTGGCAGGGGCGGGCGTGCTTCCGGCCCAGGAGCGGATCCTGAGCATCCAGCCGACCCCCTGGGGCCTGGCACTGGCAGGGGCGGCGCAAGGCAGCCAGGCACCCACGGTCCCGGCCCCGGTACTCAAGCACGTGCGGCTCGCTGGGGCGGCGACGGTGGAGGTGTGGGAGGAGAACCCGGCGTGGGAACTGCGGGAGAACCTGCGCCTGTTCCAGGCCAGCCTGCTCCCGGAGTTGAGGGAGCGCTTCCGTCTGGGGACGGCCAGTTCCACCGGGAGCCAGATGCTCTCGGAGTTCATGACCATGGGCTGGGCGGTGCGGCCCCCCGCCGTGCCTTCGGTGTACTACAACTGCCTGACCCCCACGGAGGATCCCTATCTGGCGCTCCAGGGGATCCACTTCGTCACGACGGGTCAGGCTCCGGTCATGGCCAACGCGCGGCGGCGCTGAGCTACATCAGTTCCTTCATGCACGCGGCCAGCACCTCGGGCCCGGGCTTGACCTTGGCCTGGGGGATGGTGGCCAGGGCCTCGGGGACGGTGTGGGTGTAGTCGTGGAGCACGGGCTTGCCGGTCTTGATGTGCAGGATTCCGGTGAGGAACTCGCCCTTGGCGTGGGCCTCGTGGACCGCCTTCATGGCGGCGAAGCGGTCGGTGGGGTCGAAGTCCTTGTCGATGGCGCGGACCGTGAGTCGGGAACCGTCGGGGAGGGTCACCTCCCTGGCCTCGCCGTCCCCGATCTCCACCTCCTCGGCGTCGTAGTAGGGGATGAAGCCGAGCTCCTGCAGGGGCATCTCCCGGTCCTTGGCGTTCTTGTAGGAGCGGGTGGAGCCGTCGTGGTTGTTGAAGGTAACGCAGGGACTGATGACGTCGATGATGGCGGTGCCGTCGAAGGCCAGGGCGGCCTTGAGGATCGTGGCCAGCTGCTTGGGATTGCCGCTGAAGGACCGGGCCACGAACCCGCAGCCCAGCTCCATGGCGAGGGTGCAGGGGTCGAGGGGGGCCATCTCGTTCACGTCCCCGTGCTTGAGGGTCGAGCCCATGTCGGCGGTGGCGCTGAACTGGCCCTTGGTGAGGCCGTAGACGCCGTTGTCCTCGATGATGTAGACCACCGGCACGTTGCGCCGGATCATGTGCACGAGCTGGCCCATGCCGATGGACATGGAGTCGCCGTCCCCGCTGATGAGGATGTTGAGCAGGGTGCGGTTCGCCAGGGCGGCGCCGGTGCACACCGCCGCGGCGCGGCCGTGGACGGAGTTGAAGCCCCAGGACTGGCTCAGGAAGTAGGTGGGGGTCTTGCTGGAGCAGCCGATGCCGCTGAGCTTGGCGACGCGGTGGGGCTCGAGGTTCATCTCCCAGGCGGCCTGGATGATCTGGGAAGTGATGGCGTCGTGGCCGCAGCCGGGGCAGAGGGTGGACTTGGCGCCCACGTAGTCCTGCTTGGTGAGGCCGATCTTGTTGGTGGGGACTGGGGCGGTGGCGGTGGCGGTCATGGGTGTCCCTCTAGCGCTCGTAGGCGTTGATCTGGTCGACGACGGTCTCGGCGGTGATGGCGGTCGAATCGTAGTGGAGGACCTTGCGGATGCGGGTGGAAAGTTCCGGGTAGAACTCGCGCAGGAGGTTGGTCATCTGGGCGTCCCGGTTCTGCTCCACGACGTAGACGACGGCATGGTCCTGGAGGAAGGCCTCCACCTCGTCGGTGAAGGGCAGGGCCCGGACCCGGAGGTAGTCGGTGGTCTTGCTGGCCTCCAGGAGCAGGTCCCTGGCCTCCACCACGGCGACATCGCTGGACCCGTACGCCAGGATCCCGCGGTCGACGCCGGTGCCGCTGTAGATGGGTCGGGGCACGAAGGCCCTGGCCGAAAGGAACTTCTTCTTCAGCCGGTCCACGGTGGCGAGGAAGTCCTCGGGGCGCTCGGAGTAGAGGGCCTTCTCGTTGTGGCCCGTGCCGCGGTTGAAGTAGGCCCCCTTCCCGCCGGGGGTGCCGGGCAGGGTCCGCTGGCAGATCCCATCTCCGTCCACGTCCTTGTAGCGGCCCCAGTCCTTGACGGCCTTGAGCTCATCCTCGCCCAGGACCTTGCCCCGGTCGAAGCTGCCCTCGGGATACGCAAAGGGCGCCGAGGCCCAGTTCTGCATGCCCAGGTCCAGGTCGGAGACCACGAAGACCGGCGTCTGGAAACGCTCGGCCAGGTCGAAGGACTGGTAGGTGAACTGGAAGCACTCCTCCATGTTCCCGGGGTAGAGGCAGAGGTGCAGGGTGTCGCCGTGGCTGGCCTTGGCGCAGAGCTCCACGTCGCCCTGGCTGGTGCGCGTGGGCAGGCCCGTGGAGGGGCCCATGCGGGTCACGTCGATGAAGACCCCGGGGCACTCGGAGAAGTAGGCCAGGCCGAGGAATTCGCTCATGAGGGAGATGCCCGGACCGGAGGTGGCCGTCATGGCCCTGGCCCCGGCCCAGCCCGCGCCCACCACAACGCCCGCGGAGGCGATCTCGTCCTCCATCTGGACGATGGCGATGTTCATGCGGCCCGTTTCGGGGTCCCGCCGGTAGAGCTTGGCGTAGTCGATGAGGTTCTCCACCACCGAGGAACTGGGCGTGATGGGATACCAGGCCACCACCGTCACCCCTGCGAACAGTGCGCCCAGGGCGCAGGCGGTGTTGCCGTCGATAATGATCTGGCCTTCGGTCTGGGCGTCCCGGACGATGCGCAGGCGGTTCTGCCGGGGAGCCTCGGCCTGGGCCCAGTCGTAGCCGGCCTGGACGGCGCCCTGGTTGAGGTCGATGGCCTTCTGCTTGCCATCCAGCTGCTTGGCGATGGCGGCCTTCACCTCGGTCATGTCCAGCCCGATCATCTGCGCGGCGACGCCCACGTAGATCATGTTCTTGACCAGTTTCTGGAGCTTGGGTTCCGGACAGGCGGCCGTTACCAGCTTCTGGAAGGGCACCGGGCAGAAGTGGAGGTCGGCGCGGAGGGCATTTAGCTTGAGTGGTTCATCGTAGATCACCAAGGTGCCCGGCTTGACCTTGGCCACGTCCTCCTTGGCTGTCTCGGGATTCATGCAAATCATCAGGTCGATGCCGGCCTTGCGGGCCTTGTAGCCCTTGTGGTTGGCCCTGATCTGGAACCAGGTGGGCAGGCCGGCGATATTGGATGGAAAGAGGTTCTTGCCGGTGACGGGGACACCCATCTGGAAGATGGTGCGCATGAGTACGATATTGGCCGTCTGGGAGCCTGAGCCGTTGACGGTTGCCACTTCGATCGAAAAATCATTTATGAGCGTTTCCCCGTCAATGGCTTCGATCGAGGTGGTTTGCGTGAGCATGGTTCAGCCTCCCTAAGGGACCTGCGTAGTGTGACGCTCCGGATGGGGCGAGCGCGGAAGATAATGCACGTTGGCGCGCCCACATAAAACCTTACCAGAATGGTCAATTTAAAGAGAAGAGGGGGGCGAGGGTTTTTTTCAAAACTTCCTAGCGAAAAAAAAGGGATTGACGGGGCGATGGGTTTCGTCTATCTTTTGGGTTATGAAACCTACTGACCTTACAAAACGCCAACTTGCCGTCCTCCAGTTCATCCGGAAGTTTCTCGAAACCGAGGGCCGTAGCCCGACGCTGAAGGAAATTGCCGAAGGGGTCGGCTCCAGTGCTGTCAGCACGATCCATAAACATGTCCAGCACCTGATGGATAAAGGGTTCCTGGACCGCAGCCATGGCAAGGGGAACAACATCGTCCTCGCCCAGGAGGTGGCCCCCCGGGAACCGACGGTGCCGGACTGGTCCCACGATGACGGGAAACGGGCCCGATCCGTTCCCTTCTGCGGGGACGTGGCTGCCGGCCAGCCCCTCCTGCCCGAATCCAGGGCCATCCCCCTGGAGGTCCCCACCTGCATCCACCGGGATCGGCAGGAACTCTTCGTCCTGAGGGTGCGGGGGGATTCCATGGTGGAGGACTCCATCCTGGATGGGGATCTCGTCGTGCTCCAGCGCCGTGGCGACTACCGGAACGGCGATCGGATCGTGGCCCTCATCGATGGCGAGGAGGCCACCCTCAAGGAGTTCCGCAAGGATCCCCAGGGGGTCTGGCTCATTCCCCACAACCCGGACCTTTCCCCCAAGTGCTTCGCGCCTGATCGCATCGCCATCCAGGGGGTGCTGGTCGGGGTCATGCGCAGCTGCTGAGCGCCCCGGGCAGCTATCACCTGCCGGTACGACGCCGCCCCCACCCACGCGGGGGCGGTTTCATGTTGCGGCGGCTCGTGTCCTTTTTTTACCGAATGGATTGATGCCCGGCAATGGTTGCAGCTACACTCACCTTCTGCCCGGAGTAGTCAGCAATGGTGTTTTTCAACCACGCCACGCGTCAGATGACCGTGAAGATCGTCTATTACGGTCCGGGCTTGTGTGGCAAAACCACCAACCTCAATACCATCTACGGGCGAACGGCCCAGAAGGCCCGTGGCGAGATGGTGTCCCTGAACACCGAGACGGACCGCACGCTGTTTTTCGACCTGCTGCCCATGGACGTGGGCGTGATCGGGGGCTTCAAGACCAAGCTGCAGCTCTATACCGTGCCGGGACAGGTGTTCTACAACTCCACCCGCAAGCTGGTCCTCAAGGGGGTCGACGGCATCGTGTTCGTGGCCGACAGCCAGGACGCCATGCTGGACGCCAACCGGGAGAGCCATCACAACCTCCGGGACAACCTGAGGGAACTGGGGCTGGAACTGGCCGACCTGCCCCTGGTCTTCCAATGGAACAAGCGGGACCTCAAGAACATCGTGCCCGTGGAGATCCTGGAACGGGAACTGCAGGCCCAGGGCAAGACCGCCTACCAGTCCATCGCCCAGGACGGCACCGGGGTCTTCGAAACCCTGAGGGGCATCACCCGGCTGGCCCTGGCCAACATCAAGGCCATCTACATGGGCGAGGCGGCCAGCCTGAGGCCTGCGTCCCAGGCGCCTGGCCTCCAGCCGGCGGAGGTGGACCCGGCCCCCCTCCGGGCCTCCGACGTGGCCCTGTCTGAGGCTCTGTTCCCGTCCGCTCCGCCTCCCGGGGCCCTGGCCAACTCCGACCTGCCCTCCTTCAGCGACCTGTTCGAGGAGTGCGAGGCCTTCGAGGGGCTGGACGAGACGCCCCTCCCGGCGTCGGTGCATCCGCTTGATGATGAAAAGACCGCGGGCGGCCGGGTCCAGGTCCTGACGCCTCCGCGCGGGAAGGTCTTCCCAGCCGGCCCGGCCTTGATGCTCCCCCGGCTTCCTGACCCGGTCCTGGCACCGGAACCCCCCATCCCCTGGGCTCCCCTGCCCGATGTGCCCGCCCTGGCCCTGGAGCTGTCGTCCGCCACTGTGGAAGGGGATCTGGAGATCGTGGTGTCCATCCGGCAGAACGGCGCCGAGGTGGGCGGCGGCACCCTCCGCCTTCCGGCCCCCGCCCAGGGAGGCTCGGGCGCCGCCAGCCTCGACCTCAAGCGGTCCTGACCGTGCGGCTCCTGACGCGCGCCCTGGTCCTGCTGTCGGCCTACGGCCTGCTGCCTGCCGCAGAGGCCCCGGCCTGGTGGCGGACCTTCACCGCCGCCCCGCGCATGGAGACCCGCTTCGAACAGGAAGCGGAGAGTGCGGTGTTCGGCAAGCAGAAGCGCAGCGGCCTCCTGAGAATGGCCAAGGGGGGGCGCATCCGGGTGGAATACCAGAAGGGCCTGCTCCTGGTGGCTGATGGGCGCACCCTGGTGCAGTACGATCCCGACGCCCGCAGCGCCCAGAAGGTGGACCTCATCAGCGCTGCCAAGGATGCCCCGCTCCTTCTGGTCCTGCTGGACCCGGGCACCCTTGGCGAGGTGTTCACCGTGCAGCCTGGCCCGGGCCCGGACGGCGTGACCCTGGAACCCCGCAAGCCCGGCCTGCCCAAGGTCACGCTCGAAGGGCAGGGCGGCCTGCCCCGGCGGATCAGCTGGACGGACCCCACCGGGGCACGGCAGGTCCTGACCTTCAAGGCTCCCATCATTCCGGCCCGGCCCTTCGAGGCGGGCCTGTTCACCTTCAAGGCCCCCGCCGGCACCCGCTGGCTCAGCAGGTAGACCGGTCGGCCCCTTTGCGGCGGGGGCGAGCGGTATGCCTTCCTTCATCCCCCACCGAGGAGTACCGTCGGAGCTAGGCCGGGACGGCCGCCACGGCCTTGGTGATGAAGGCCACCACGTCATCGGTGTTGGTGCCGGGCTGGAACACTTCCAGGATGCCGGCCGCCTTGAGGGCGGGGATGTCCTCGTCGGGGATGATGCCGCCGGCGAACACGAGGACATCGTCGATGCCCTTGGCCTTGAGCAGGCGCATCACCTCGGGGAAAATCTGGTTGTGGGCGCCGCTGAGGATGGACATGCCCAGCACCTGGGCGTCCTCCTGTTCCACGGCCGCCACGATCTGGGCGGGGGTCTGGCGGAGGCCGGTGTAGATGACTTCCATACCCGCATCCCGCAGGGCCCTGGCGACCACCTTGGCACCCCGGTCATGGCCGTCCAGTCCGGGTTTAGCGATGATGACGCGAATGGGTGAAGTGGACATATCAACTCCAGCTTATTTTTGGATTATAACCCTTAATAAAAGCATTCGGTGGCATCCAACCTTCGAAACGGTGGATTTGTGATCGATTACTGCACTTCCTTCACGGCGTTGATGGTGACCGGGTTCACGGGGACGTCGGCCATGCCGCCCCGGGTGGAGGTCTTGCCGGCGGCGATGGCATCGACCACCTTCATGCCCTTGATGACCTTGCCGAACACACAGTAGCCGAAGCCGGAGATGGACCGCTCCTTGTAGTCCAGGGCCTTGTTGTCCTTCACGTTGATGAAGAACTGGGCCTTGGCGGTGTCTGGAAAGTCCTCCCTCGCCATGGCCAGGGTGCCGCGGACATTGCTGAGGCCCTTGGCCTTGGCCAGGTCCGCCTCGTTCTTGATGGAGCTGTCGGCCTGCTTCTTGCCCAGGTTGGGGGCGAGCCCGCCGCCCTGGACGATGGCCGGGGCCGAGCGCTTCACCCGGTGGAAGATCGTGCCGGTATAGAAGCCCTTCTTCACGTAGTTCATGAAGTTCGCCACGGTGGCGGGGGTGGCGTCGGGCTCGAGCTCCACCGTGAACGCCCCGGCGCTGGTGGTGAACTCGACTTTGGGCTTGGGGCCCGCGGCCAGCAGGGGCAAGGCCAGAAGGAAGGCTGACAGGACTTTTCGCACGCATCGCTCCAGGTGGGGGTGGGAGGTATCATCTTAGCTCATCCTGGAGACTCCCATGATCCCGCTTCTGACCGCCCAGGAAATGAGACAGCTGGAAGCGGCGGCCATCCACGACTGGGGCATGCCCTCCCTGGTGCTCCAGGAGCACGCGGCCCTGGGAGCCCTGGCCCTCCTGCCGCCCGGGGAGCCTCTCCAGGTCCTGGCCGGACCGGGCAACAACGGGGGTGACGCCCTGGCCCTGGCGCGCCTGGCACGGCTCCAGGGCCGCGCCGTGGAGGTCTGGGCCCTGGGCCCCGGGCCCGCCTGGAAGGGCGACGCTGCCCTCCAGGCCCGCCTGTGGGAAGGCCTGGGGGGGACCTACCGTCACGCCGAGGACCCGCGTGAGGCTATGGCCGGCTTCCGGGGCTGGGTCGTGGACGGACTGTTCGGCCTGGGCATCCGGCTCCCCCTGTCGGGGCCCGCCCTGGACTGGGTGATGGCCCTGGCCGAAGCGGTGACGACCCAGGAGCCGCCTTTTCGGGTGCTTTCCCTGGACCTGCCCTCCGGGCTGGACCCCACCCTGCCCGAGGTGCCGGGCCCCGCCGTGAGGGCCCACCGAACCGCCGCCTTCGGGCACCTGAAGGTCTGCCACGGCCTGCGCCCGGCCAGTGTCCTGTGCGGCGAGACGACGCTGGTGAGGATCCCGCTGCGCGGTGACCCCGGCGCCGGCCTGCGCCTCCTGGAACGGCCCCGCCCGCGCACCCGGAACTGGGATGCCCACAAGCGGGAAGGGGGCCACATCGCCATCCGGGCGGGTTCCCGGGGCATGGCTGGCGCCGCGGTGCTGGCGGCCCTGGGGGCCCTGCACATGGGCGCGGGCCTGGTGACCGTACTCCCCGACGAGGCGGTGCGGGCCGAGGTGGCGGCCCAGGTGCCCGAGGCCATGGTGCGGGCCTGGGACGGCACGGTGCCCGAGGGCGTGGATGTCCTCCTGGTCGGGCCCGGGGGCATCCGGGAGGTGCCGGCCTGGGAAGGGCCGCTGGTGCTGGACGCCTCGGCCCTGGACACCGGCGCCGGGCCGCACTGGCTGGCCCGTCCCCGCACGGTCCTCACGCCCCATCCCGGCGAGTTCACGCGGCTGTTCGGACCGGGCCTCACCCGGGCGACCTCCTCCCGCCTGGAGGCGGTGCGGCGGGTGGCGACCGGTCCCGGCGTGCTGGTCCTGAAGGGGGCCCAAAGTCTCATCGCCGGCGGGGGCCTCGAGGACGTATGGGTGAACCCCACCGGCCATCCCGGGCTGGCCACGGGCGGCTCGGGTGATTTCCTGGCGGGCATGGTGGCGGCCCATACCGCCCCGTGGCGGAAGGCCCCGGACCTGCCGCCCGATCCGGGGTTCCTGCGGGCCGCGGTGGCCGAGGCCGTCTGGCTCCATGGCGCCGCCGCGGACCGGCTGGGGGCGGGGCCGCTCCTGATCCGGGAACTGGGACCGGTCCTGGGCGCACTTCTGAGGGAACTCCATGGCCAACGTTGAGCAGCGCGTCCTGATGGAAGAGGGGGCCACCGAAGCCCTGGGGGCCGCCCTGGCCCGGCTCACACCGCCCGGCGGCACCTGGCTCCTGCGGGGTCCGCTGGGCGCGGGCAAGACCACCTGGACCCGGGGTTTCGTGGCCGGCCTGGGTGGCGATCCCGATGAGGTGGCCTCCCCCACCTATGCGGTGCTCCATCGCTATCCGTGCCCTTCCGGGCGGGTCTTCCACCTCGACCTGTACCGGCTGGGGGCCACCGGGGCCTGGTCCCTGGGGCTCGAGGAAACGGTCACGGCGGCGGACTACCTCGTGGTGGAGTGGGCCGGCGGGCCCGGCCCCTGGCCCACCGAGTGGGTGGCGGAACTCGAGCTGGACGGGGAAGGGGAGGAACGCCTCGCCTGCTGGCGGCTGCCCTGAATCGACTTGGAAAATTAATAATTACTTCAAATCGGTCGAAACCCTTTCTAGTCCTTGTCCCGAGGAGGCCTTTACCTTCAAAATAGGCATGTCCCCACAAGCCTCCAGGGGCTCCCATGACGCACAGGTTGGATAAACCACCCGGATCCTCGGTCATCGCCGTGGACCGGAACTATGTGCCGATGATGGAAGTGGCCCGGCGGAAGGCGATCCGGGCCGTGGCCTCGGGCCGGGCCATGGTCTTGAATCCGGCCAACCTGGACCGCCACGAGAACCTGCAGGGCACCATCGTCCTCATCATCTTCCCCCATGCCAAGGCCTGCATTGAGAGCAAGCTCCTCATGGGGCGCCTGGACCGTCGCGTGATGCGCCGGGACCATTTCACCTGCCAGTACGAAGGCTGCCACAACCGTGCCGACACCATCGACCACATCATTCCCATCTGCCAGGGCGGCCGTACCACCTGGCAGAACCTGGTGGCCTGCTGCCTGCTCTGCAACCAGGTGAAGGGCGGCAGAACCCCTGAACAGGCCGGCATGCGTCTGAAGAAGGTGCCCGAGGGGCCCCGGGCCCATTTGTTCAGGCGCTTCGAGGAAATTCTAAAAGAGGGCTCGGCGGCGTAGACTTGGGGGATGAAGACGATCTCCCTGCGCGTGGACGTGGACACCCTCGAAGGCTCCCTGAAGGGCATCCCGGCCCTCCTCAGGATGCTGGACCGGCAGAAGATGCAGGCCAGCTTCTATTTCTGCTTCGGGCCCGACAACAGCGGCAAGGCCCTCCGGCGCATCTTCCGCAAGGGCTTCCTGGCCAAGATGCGCCGCACCAACGCCACGAAGCTGTACGGCCTCAAGACCATGCTGTACGGTGTCCTGCTGCCGGCGCCCATCATCTGGAAGCGCGCCGCCGCCGAGATGCGCCTGGCGCGGGAGGGCGGCCACGAGGTGGCCATCCATGGCTGGGACCACGTGCAGTACCACGACCTGCTGGACCGCAAGTCCCGGGCCTGGCTGGAGGCCTGGTACCGTGACGCCCACGCCGCCTTCCAGGACGTGTTCGGGGAGAAGGCCAGGGGTGCGGTGAGTCCCGCCTGGCGCTGCAACGAGACCACCCTGGAACTGCAGGAGCCCTACGCCCTGGACTACGCCGGGGACTGCCGGGGCTTCGAGCCCTTCTTTCCCGTGGTGAAAGGGCGGACCCTGGCCACCCTGCAGGTGCCGACGACGCTGCCGACCCTGGACGAGCTCCTGGGCCTGGACGGCATGACCCCCGGCGAGGTGAACGCCAAGGTCTGGTCCCTGGTGCGGGAGGACGCCCTCAACGTCTACGCGCTCCACACCGAAGTGGAGGGGGGCGCCCTGGCGGGGACCTTCGAGGCCTTCCTGCAGGGCCTGAGGGAGCGGGAGGTGCGCGCCCGGACCCACGCCGACTGGGTGCCCGAACTGAAGGCCGCCGGTCCCCCGGCCAGGGCGGTCACCCGCATCGAGATCCCCGGCCGGGCTGGCTGGGTGAGCTTCGGCGGTGGGGGAACGTTTGAATAGCTTCAAGGTGAACTCATCCTCATGGGGCCCGTGCGGGTCCATGGGAAGGAACCCGGAGGTCGCAATGCAGCAAACCCTTACCTGGATGAGGCTCGGCGCCGTCGCGGCCGCGCTGGCTGTTGGTCTGGCCTGCGGCGTGGCCTCTGACGTCAACGGCACCAGCACCGCCCCCAGCGGCTGGGTCGGCGCCGTGCGGCTGGACGTGGCGAACACGGCCTCCAGCGCGACGGCGCCGTCGGTCGCCGTGGACGCCACGGGCAATGTCTACCCGGTCTGGCAACAGGTGGACGCCAACGGCAATCCCACCCTCTGGGGCGATCCGTACCTGGTGTCCTCCACCGCTTGGCTCGGCGAGGGCACCCTCGACGCGGGCCTGAGCGGGGCCAACGCCACGCCCAAGGTCGCGGTGGGGGGCAACGGGGTCTTCATGTACGCCTGGGTCCGTAGCCAGGGGTACGAGGACAGCGAGGTCTACGTGGACCGTTGGAGCGCCGCCAACGGCCTGGACTCCGCGGTGCGGGTGAACGCCGGCTTCGGGGTGAGCCCCGCGGTGGCCATGAACGCCAACGGGGACGCCTGCGTCGTGTGGACCGAGCTGGGGACGAGCAGCTACACGGTCCTGGCCGCCTTCCGCACCGTGAACGCCACGGCCTGGACCGCCCCGATCCAGGTCTCCTCGGGCCTCGCCAACGCCCTTGACCCTCAGGTGGGTGTGGACGATTCGGACAACCTTGTGGTGCTCTGGGCGGAATCGGCCAGTACCCTCACGGGGCCCTACACCCTCAAGGTCACCCGCTACACCACCGCCAAGGGCTGGTCCACGCCGGCCTCGCCCCAGGCGGGCGCCCTTGCGGACCCCAATTACGCTCTGGTCATGAACGATTCCGGCGCCCAGGTGGCCTGGTCCGATTCGAGCGACGGCGGAGCGAGCTGGCAGGTCTACACCACTCGCTGGACGGCGGCCCAGGATGCCTGGTCCACCCGAACCCGCCTGAGCGCGGCCACGGGCATCAACCAGAAACCGACCCTGGGCCTGAGCTCGGGCGGCAACGCCATCGCCGTGTGGGTGACGGGCGCGACCGCGCTGAATACGGCCTCCTATTCCAGCGGCGGCGGCTGGCCCGCGGCGCCGACGCTGTTCCTCACGGCCTCCGCGGGCGTTGACGCGCCCCGGTTCTCCATGAACGCCGGCGGCTCGGGCACCCTGGCCTGGCTGCAGTCCGACGGCACCACCTGGCGGATCGCCGCCGCTCCCTATACCTCGGCCGCGGGCTGGACGGCTCCCGCCTACATCCAGGTGCCCACGGGCGGCGCCGCCCAGGCGCCGGCCGTGTACACCGGTTCCGGGGGGCAGGCCGTGGTGGCCTGGGCCCAGCTGGGCACTGACAACCTGGAGCACCTCTACGCGAACGTATTCAATTGAAGGCCCTTGGCACGTGACCCCTTGCACTGGCCCCGGCCAGGATAATTCCGGGTGATCACCTGCCCGGAGTCGCCATGACCACCTTCCTCAACGAGCCCGATGCCTACGCCCTGCTGGAGGAGGCGGGCCTGCCCGGCCTGCGCCGGGGCTTGGCGCGCTCCCCGGAGGACCTCGCCGGCCTGGGCTTCACGGCCGGGGAGCAGGTCGTGCTCAAGGGCGTCGCCCAGGACGTGTGGCACAAGTCCGACCTGGGCCTGGTGCGCTTCGGGGCCTTCGAGCCCAATACCCTCCGGGACCACGTCCGGGACATGGAGCGGATCGTCCTCGCCGAGGCGGGCGCCGGCGCCTGGGTGGGCATGCTCGTCGCGGAGCGCGTGGACTTCCGCAAGGTCCCAGGCCTGCCCACGGAGGCCCTGGTGGCCCTGCGCCGCACCCCCGAGGCGGGCTGGACCGTGGTGGCGGGCCTGGGCGGCCTCCACACCAACACCTGGGGGGAGCAGATTCCGCCCTGCCTTTGGCCCGTGGCCTTCGTTACCCCCGAGCAGGCCCTGGCCGATTTCAAGGCCCATCTTCTGGGCCGCATCTGGCTTGGCCTGCTGCGCCAGGGCGAGGCTCTCACCGACGAGGGGGCCCTCCTGGCCTGGCTCCGGGGCCTGTGGCGGCTCGTGGCGGTGCTGGAGGCGCGGGGCGTCGAACTCCTGGAGATGAACCCGGTGGTGCTCGATTCCCGGGGCAGGCCCGTGGCCCTGGACGGCGTGGGCAGCCTGGGCCTGGAACCGGTCCAGGCCGCGGCCCCAGCGCCCGCGGGACTGCTGGACCTGCTGGTCCGGCCCCGCACCATCGCCCTGGCCGGCATCTCCGCCAAACCCGGCACCCCGGGGCGCATGATCCTGGACAACCTGCTCACCTCGACCCTGGACCGGTCCGCCATTCTCCCCATCAAGCCAGGCACGGAGGCCATCGACGGCCTGCCCTGCCTGGGCGGGGTGGAGGATCTGGCGGCCCGGCCCGTGGACATGCTGATCCTGTGCCTCCCGGCGGCGCAGACGGTGGCGGCCATCCGCCAGCTCTGCGCGCAGGGCGGGGGCGCCCAGGTGGTCTACCTGGTGGCCGGCGGGGTGGGGGACGGCGCGGATACGGAGGGCCACGGCCAGGCCGTCATGGAACTCCTCGCGGGGCTCCGCGCCCAGGGCCGCTGGGCCCCGTCCCTGGTGGGCCCCAACGGCCTGGGCTTCCTCAGCAGCGAGGGACGGCTGAACACGCTGTTCATCCCCCAGGTCAAGCTGCCCGTGGCGGCCCGGGGCGGCACCCTCTCCCTGGTGAGCCAGAGCGGGGCCTTCCTCATCACGCGGCTGTCCACGGCGTCCCACCTGCCGCTGCGCTACGCCGTGTCCATCGGCAACCAGATGGATGTGCGCCTTTCGGCCTTCATCGAGGCCCTGGCGGGGGACGGGCCCACCCGGGTGATCGGGGCCTACGTGGAGGGCTTCCAGCCCGGCGATCTCCTGGCCACGGCCCGCGCCGCCCGGGCCGCCATCGCCCAGGGCAAATGGGTGGTGCTGTACAAGGGCGGGCGCAGCCAGGAGGGACAGAAGGCCGCCAGCAGCCACACCGGGGCGCTGGCCGGGGACTGGCAGCTGCAGAAGGCCCTCCTCAAGCGGGCCGGGGTCATCGTGTGCGAGCGCATGGGCGTCTATGACGCGTCCCTGGCATGGCTGTCGGCCTTCCCGGCGGGCAAGCCCTCCCGGGTGGCGGTCATCTCCAATGCCGGCTATGAATCCGTGGTGAGCGCCGACCTCCTGGAAGGCCCCCTGGGGGGCCATGCGCTGGAGGAGGCGGAGGTGGCCGCGCTGAAGGTCCTGCTGCAGGAGCACCAGCTCCAGGAACTGGTGAATCCCCGGCTGCCCCTGGATGTCACGCCCATGGCCGACGCCGCCGCCTACCTGGCCTCGACGCGGCTGGTGGCCGCCAGCGCGGCGGACACCGTGGTGGTGGGCATCGTGCCCCTCACCATGCGCCTGGACACCACGGACCCCGGGGCCATGGCGGCCTTCGCGGGGAGCCTGGCGGCCATTGCCGCGGACTCGGCCAAGCGGTTGGGCGTGGCGGTGGAGGGCGGGCCCCTCTTTCAGTCCTATCGTGAGGCGCTCATGGAAGCGGGGCTGCCGGTCTTCCCGTCCATGGAGAAGGCCCTCCAGGGACTGCGGGTCCTGGCGGAGGCCTGAATGGTTCCAGGGTGCAGGAGCAAGCAGCGGAGAGCCGAGCATGAAGCCCGGTCCTCGTGCGAGGATGGCTTCGCGTAAGCGCGAAGCCTGCCTCTCCCTGCCGAACCCAAACCTACCCGAGGATTTCCATGCCCACGACCATGATCGAACCTTTCCGCATCAAGAGCGTCGAACCCATCCGCATGACCACCCGCGCCCAGCGGGAGCGGCTGCTGGAGGACGCGAAACTGAACGTCTTCAAACTGCGCGCCGAGGACGTCATCCTCGACTTCCTCACCGACTCCGGCACCGGCGCCATGAGCGCGCGGCAGTGGGGCGCCATCATGGAAGGCGACGAGAGCTACGCGGGCGCCCGCAGCTTCTTCCGCCTCCAGGCGGTGCTCCAGAAGCTCACCGGCTACCCGCACATCATCCCCACCCACCAGGGGCGCGCCGCCGAGCGCATCCTCTTCGAGGTCGCCACGAACAAGGGCGACATCGTCCCCAACAACACCCACTTCGACACCACCCGGGCCAACCTGGAGTTCGGCGGCGTCACGGCCCTGGACCTAGTCATCCCCGAAGGCACCCAGCCCCGCACCATCCACCCCTTCAAGGGCAACATCGATCTGGCCAAGGTGGAGGACCTCCTCAAGGGCGAGGGCGACCGGATCCCCTTCGGCATGATCACCCTCACCAACAACTCCGGCGGCGGCCAGCCGGTGTCCATGGCCAACCTGCGCGCCTACAGCCAGCTCCTGAAGGCCCACGGGAAGCCCTTCATCATGGACGTGTGCCGCTTCGCCGAGAACGCCATGTTCATCAAGCTCCGCGAGCCGGGCATGGAGGACCGCACGGTGGAGAGCATCGCCCAGGAGATGTTCAGCCTCGCCGACGGCTGCACCATGAGCGCCAAGAAGGACGGCATGGTCAACATCGGCGGCTTCATCGCCCTCAAGGACGAGCGCTGGGTGGAGGCCGCGCGCAACAACCTCATCCTCACCGAAGGCTTCCCCACCTACGGGGGCCTGGCCGGGCGCGACCTGGAGGCCCTGGCCGTGGGCCTGGAGGAGGTGCTCCAGGAGGACTACCTCCGCTACCGCCTGCGCACCGCCGAGTACATGGGCGAGAAGCTCCTGGCCGGCGGGGTGGCCATCGTGGAGCCCACGGGAGGGCACGCCGTCTACATCGACGCCAAGGAGTTCCTGCCCCACCTGGGCCCCCAGGACTACCCGGCCTGGTCCCTGGCCAACGCCCTCTACCTGGAAGGCGGCATCCGCGGCGTGGAGATCGGCTCGGTGATGTTCGGCCGGCGCGACGACGACGGGGTGGAGCACTACGGCCCCATGGAGCTGGTGCGCCTGGCCTTCCCCCGGCGGGTCTACACCCAGAGCCACTTCGACTTCGCCGCCGAGGTGATCTGCGAACTCAAGGCCAAGGCCTCCGAGGTGCGCGGCGTGCGCATCGCCAAGCAGAGCAAGTACCTCAGGCACTTCACGGCCGAGATGGTCTGGGCCTGAAGGGGGGCCGCCGGGCCAGGTTCCGATGACCGCGGCGTCGGAATCTGGCCAGGGGGCGGCACCCAGCCGGTCGAGCCATGCGAGGGCCTTGTCTCCTTGCGAGACTGTCTTTCAAGTCTTATTCTTACTGGTAAGAGGTGAACCTATGCGGATCACAGCCAAAGGGCAGGTCACGATTCCGATCGAAATCCGGGAAAAAGCAGGCTTCCTGCCGAATACGGAAGTCGTTTTCGAGTTGGAGGGCACCTCCGTGCGGATCCTCGTCGCACCATCCCCCAGCAAAGAGACCCGGGGCAGCCTGGTGCTGAACCGGTTGAAGGGCACCGCCACCGTCAAGCTGACCACGGACCAGATCATGGCTGTGACCCGCCCATGACGCCGCTCATGGTGGATGCCAACGTCATCCTGGACGTTGCCACCCAGGATCCGATCTGGGCGGAGCGCTCAGGTCGGTTGCTGGCCAGGGAGGCGGAAAGCGCCCTTCTGGTCATCAACCCCATCATCTATGCCGAGGTATCGGTAGGTTACGGGAGGGTGGAGGATCTGGAGGAGGCCTTGCCCGCCGATTTTTTCCGAAGGGAGAATCTGCCGTGGGAGGCGGCCTTTCTGGCGGGGCAGTGCTTCCTGGCCTACCGGCGGAGGGGCGGGAAGAAGACCTCCACCTTGCCGGATTTCTACATCGGGGCCCATGCGGCCCTGGCCGGGTACCGGCTGCTCACCCGGGATGCGGCGAGGTACCGGACCTATTTTCCCGGACTTGCAATCCTCGAGGTCCTGTAGTCCGCCCGGATCCGGTAGAGCACGCAGGGGCCCAGCGGATGGTCCGGAGGGGCCTTGGGGTGGCAGAAGTCGTCCGCCGGGTCATGAGTCATGCCCAGCTTTTCCATGACCCTCCGGGAGGCGTGGTTCGGGCGGGCGGTGTAGGCGACCACCTCCTGGAGGCCCAGGGGACCGAAGGCGTGGTCCAGCACGGCCCGGGCCCCTTCGGGCGCCAGGCCCCGGCCCCACTGGTCCTTGGCCAGCTGCCAGACGATCTCCACGCAGGGGGTGAAGGGGGCCTCGAAGTCGGGGACACCCAGGCCGACGTAGCCGATGAAGGGCGCGAACCCCGGCCTTTCCACCGCCCACCAGCCCAGGCCCCGCTCCCGCATGGACCTCTGGGCGCGCTGCAGCCGCTCCCGGGTCTCCGCGGGGGTGAGCGGGGCAGGGAAGTGGCGCATGACGTCGGGATCCGCCATGAGCCGGGTCAGCGGCTCGAGATCCTCCTCCCGCCAGGGGCGCAGGGTGAGGCGGGGCGTGGCGAGGATCATGGGAGGTGGTTCCGGCGGGTCCGGTAGAGGACGTGGGGGCTCATGGGGTGCTCGGGCGGGAGCTTGGGGTGGCGGAAGTCGTCCGCCGGATCATGGGTCATGCCCAGCTTGTCCATGACCCGGCGCGAGGGCAGGTTGGTCTCGGTCGTGAAGGAGACCACCTCCCTGAGCCCCAGGGGGCCCAGGGCGTGATCCAGCACGGCCCGCGCGCCCTCGGTGGCCAGGCCCAGCCCCCAGTGCCTGCGGGCCAGGCGCCACCCGATCTCGACGCAGGGCGTGAAGTGGGCCTGGAAGCGGGGCACGCTGAGCCCGATGAAGCCGATGAAGGGGTCGATACCGGGGCGCTCCACGGCCCAGGGGCCGAAGCCCAGCGCGGTGAAGCTCGCCCGGGCCCGCTCGATGAGGGCCCGGGACGCCTCCAGGTCGGAGGTGGAGGGGAAGTAGCGCATCACCTCCGGATCGCGGTTCATCGCGGCGAAGGGCTCAAGGTCCTCCTCCCGCCAGGGGCGGAGGATGAGCCGGGGGGTTTCGAGGTTCATGGGAAGCTCCAGGGACACATAAGATGCCTCTTGGATGCCCCCAGGTTCCCCTGGTTATTTCCCGTGGCCCACCGGCAGCACGATCAGCGCCAGGACGCCCTTGGGCAGCTTCAGTACCTGCGCCACCGCCTCCAGGTTGATGCCCGCCGCGGTGCCGGCGCCCAGGCCCAGGGCCGAGGCCTGCAGGAGCAGGCCCTGGGCGGCGGCGCCCCCTTCGTAGTAGGTGAGGTTGAGGGCGGGAGCGTCGGGTCCGATGCGGGTGGGGTCGCCGCCCACGACGAAGACCGCGGGGGCGTCCTTGATCCAAGGCTGCATGCCCTTGACGGCGCCCAGGAGGGTCCCGGGGGTGCCGTCGCCAAGGCGTGTCAGGGCGTGCCCCGCGGGAAGGTAGTGGTAGAGGCCCGCGGGCAGGTCCGGGGCGCCGGAGGTTACGAGGAAGAGTTCCAGGGGATACTTGGCGTGGGCCGAGGGGACCACCCGGTGGCCGGGGCGGTTCTCGCCCTGGGCTGCCCACAGCAGCTGGGAGGCCTGGGCGAGCGTGGGCGCGGGTCCGCCCAGGGCCCGGACCGTGGCCCGGCCCTTGAGGGCCGAGGCCAGGGACGCGCCTTCGGTGGGGACGGCGGGCAGCTTCAGGGGGGCGGGCTCCTGGGCCCCCAGGAGGAGGGCGGCGCAGAGGGCGAGGGCGGGGCGGAATGGATTCATGGTGAGTCCTTAGTTTTCAGAAAGCACCGGCTCCACGGGGGGGGCGATGATGCGGTCGAAATGGGGGATGGTGCCGATGAGGGGCCGCGCGTAGTCCCGGAAGGACTCGGCGATGTCGTGGTCGCCCTTGAGATACTCGGGCGGGAGGAGCTTGGTGTGGGCGGCCACGGTCTCCAGGGGGGTCAGGAAGTAGTCCACGGAGTAGTCCCCGGTCCTGCGGATGGCCACGGAGCCGTTCATCTGGCGGTTGAAGGCGAAGTGCACGGCGGTCTCGCCCACGTCCCGGGCCTCGCTGGAATCCACGTCCGAGATGACGCCCAGGAAGGAGCGCTGGAGGTAGCCGAAGGTGTCGCACCGCACCCGCTTGATGCCCAGGCGCTGCTTGATGGAATCGCTCAGGGCGTCGCCCAGGGTGCCGCGGCCGGAGAGCTGGAGGTTGCCGAAGGCGTCCACCTCCTGCTCGCCCTGCTGGAGGTGGCTGAGCACGGGCCTGCCGTCGGCCCCCACGATGCCCTCGCTGAGGGCGATGACGCAGCGGCCGTTGGAGGAGAAGACGCGCTCCACGTCGGTCAGGAAGCGCTCCGTGTCGAACACCCGCTCGGGCACGTAGATGAGGTGCGGTCCGTCCTTGGGGTCCCGGCGGGCCATGACCGAGCTCGCGGTGAGCCAGCCCGCGTGGCGGCCCATGACCACGCCGATGAAGACCCCGGGGATGGCGAAGTTGTCCATGTCCAGGCACGCGAAGGCCGAGGTCACGAACCGCGCCGCGGAGCCGAAGCCCGGGCAGTGGTCGGTGACGGCCAGGTCGTTGTCGATGGTCTTGGGCACGTGGATGACGCGGAGCTCGTAGTCCACCTGCCGGGCGTAGGCGGCCACGATGCGGCAGGTCTCGGCGGAGTCGTTGCCGCCGATGTAGAAGAAGTAGCGCACCCCGTGCTTGCGGAAGACCTCCACCATGCGCGCGCAGTACGCCTCGTCGGGCTTGTCCCGGGTGGAGCCCAGGGCCGAGGAGGGCGATGCTGCCACCATCTCCAGGTTGTGCGTGGTGGTCTGGGACAGGTCCAGGAAATCCTCGTTGATGATCCCGCTCACGCCGAAGCGGGCGCCGTAGACATTGGTGATGTAGCGCCACTTCCGGGCTTCGATGACCAGTCCCACCAGGCTCTGGTTGATGACGGCGGTCGGCCCGCCACCCTGAGCCACCACGGCCTTGCCTTTGAGCTGACGCATGGGCCACCCTCCGGAATGGGGGACCTGGAGGTCCCCTTACCTGCACTGTCAAGATTTAACCCTAGTGTAGGCCCCTGCCGGGGGGAAGCGTCAAGCCAGATCCAGCACCGTTGGGTCCGTCCCCCCGCTGTGGCCGAGGCGGCCGCCCAACCATTTTCCTGAACTGAAACAAACCCGAAGTTGCTGCCAATTCCTCAACCTGGGTCACGGCCCTGGCTCGAAAAGGGGAACCAGGCCATTGACATTACGAAAAAAAGACGAATCATACAGGCATGGCGCAGTCACTCCTTCAACTCGAGCATCCGAGGTCCCTCTTCCACGATCTCCAGGTGGAGCCCGAGGAGGCCCGGAGCATTCTCCGTCCCCAGAAGGACGACCGCTATGGGTTCGGCTTCGCCCTGAGCCCCTACCGCGGCTGCGAGCACGGCTGCCGCTACTGCTACGTGCGGGACTACCCCCAGGCCCTGCCCGGGGACAAGGGCAACCCCGTCAGCCGGGAGGCCTGGGGCAGCTGGGCCGTGCCCAAGCTCAACGCGCCTGAACTCCTCTGGAACCAGCGCCACCGCCTGCACGGACAGACGGTCTTCCTGGCCTCGGCCACGGATCCCTACCAGCCGCTGGAGCGGCAGTTCCGCCTCACCCGGGCCTGCCTGGAGGTCCTCGTCCAGTGCCCCACCACCCGGATCCTGGTGCACACCCGCTCCCCCCTGATCCTCCAGGACCTGGAGCTGCTGAAGGCCTTCGGGAGCCGGTTGAAGGTGGGCTTCTCCATCCCCACGGACGACGACACCGTCCGCCAGGTGGTGGAACCCCGCTCCCCGCCCATCCCCTCCCGGTGGGCGGCCATGGAGCGCCTGGCCAAGGCCGACGTGCAGGTGAGCCTGGCCGTGGCCCCGCTCATGCCGGTGCACAACCCCCAGGCCTTCGCCCGCCGGGCCAAGGACAGCGGGGCCACCAGCGCCTGGGTGGGCGGCCTCAGGCTGCTCAAGGACGATGCCTTCTATGACGTGCTGGCCCGCAACGACTGGCTGTTCATCCTGGATCCGGACTACGTGGAGGAGGTGGCCACCGTCCTGAAGGGGACCTTCCCCCGGGTCCAGAGACCGCGGCGGACCGAAGGGGGGGCCGCGGCCCCCGCAGCCCGCGCGGCCCGGGTCCATGCCGGAACCCTCCCCATCCAGCGGGGCCTGTTCGAAGGCCTGTGACGAAGGTTGCAACCGGCGGGGCCCGGGCCGGGCGGGGGCTGAGGCTCGGATAAGGTAGGGGATGCATTTGTATTGAAGGAGAAGGACGTGGGACTCAAGATCTGTCGTTTTGCCATGGGGGGTGCGTTCGTCCTGGTCGCGAACGCTTGTTTTGCCGGGGCACCGGTTCCAGCCGCCCCGGTTCCGGGGAAGGACTTCCTCCGGGCGGAAATGGATACCACCGTCGACCCTGGTGTGGATTTCTTCGCGTACGCCCTGGGCGGCTGGCTCAAGCGGACTGCCATCCCCCCTTCGGAAGCCCGCTGGGGCATCGGCAAGATCCTGGGGGAGCAGCGCTACGCGAACCTCCGGAAGATCAGTGAGCAGGCCGCCGCCACCCCTGGGACACCCGGCAGCGATGCCCAGAAGGTGGGCGATTTCTGGGTCGCGGCCATGGCGGACGCCCAGGTGGAGGCGGCGGGCTTGGAGCCGCTGCGATCCGAACTGGCCAAGGTGGACGCGGTGCGCTCCGCCCGGGAGGCGATGGTTCTCGCCTTCGACTGGGCCCCCCTCAACGTGGGGGTCTTCTTCTCCGGCTGGGTCAGCCAGGATGAGAAGCACAGCGACGTGATGGCCGTGCACCTCGGCCAGGGCGGCCTCGGCCTGCCCGAGCGCGATTTCTACTTCAACACGGAAGCGGGGGTGGCCCGCATCCGCGGCGAATACGCTGCCCACCTGGGCCGGATCCTCGTCCTGCTGGGCAGGGACCCGGCAGCCGCCAAGGCCTCCGCCCGCCGGGTGATGGCCTTCGAGACCGCCCTGGCGCGCGCCTCGCGCCGGCTGGAGGACCTGAGGGAGCCTCAGAAGAACTACAACAAGATGACCCTCGCCGAACTGACCGCCGGCTACGCCCCCTCCGTGGCCTGGACCGAAGGCCTGGCGAAGTGGAAGCTCCACCCCCAGACCGTGATCGTCGGACAACCGGAATTCTTTTCCGCCCTTGACGACCTGCTTGCCATCACCTCGGTGGAGGTGCTCCAGGACTACCTGCGGTGCAGGCTGGTGGCCACCTACGCGGACTATCTGAGCCAGCCCTTCCAGGACGAGCATTTCCGGTTCAATGACCAGGTGCTGGCGGGCCAGAAGGAGCCCCGGGCACGCTGGAAGCGGGTCCTGGACGCCCAGGAGTGGGCCATGGGCATGGTGCTGGGCAAGCTCTTCGTGAAGGAGTACTTCCCTGAGACCGCCAAGCGCAGGTACGTCGACTTGACCGAAGCGATCCGCACCGCCTACCAGGAACGCATCCAGCACCTCGACTGGATGAGCCCCGCCACCAAGGCCAAGGCCCAGGCCAAGCTCGCGGCCATCACCACGAAGGTGGGCTACCCGGACACCTGGAAGGACTACTCGGCCATGACCATCGGCCGGGTTTCCTACTGCGTGAACATGATGAACGCCACCCGGTGGAAATTCGACGACATGGTCGAGAAGTTCGGCAAGCCGGTGGACCGCACGGAGTGGGACATGACGCCCCAGACCTACAACGCCTACTACAATCCTTCCAACAACGAGATCGTGCTGCCGGCGGCCCAGTTCATGATTCCCGGCATCCCCGACGCGGAGGTGGACGACGCGGTGGCCTACGGCTATACGGGCGGTTCCACCATCGGCCATGAGATCACCCACGGCTTCGACGACCAGGGCCGCCAGTTCGATGCCAAGGGCAACCTGGCCGAATGGTGGACGCAGGAGGATGGCGAGAAATTCCAGGCCCGGGCCGCCGTCATGGTCCGGCAGTTCGACGCCTTCGAGCCCCTCCCCGGCCTGCACATCAACGGCAAGGCCAGCCTGGGTGAGAACATCGCGGACTTCGGCGGCATCCTCCTGGGGATTGACGCCTTCAAGAAGACGGAGCAGTACCGGAAGAACCTCAAGGTCGGAGGGCTGACCCCCATGCAGCGCTACTTCCTGGGCTACACCCTGGGCTGGATGAGCCAGGAGCGGGAGGAGACCCTGCGCACCAACCTCCTCAGGGATGTCCATGCCCCCGCCAAATGGCGGGTCCTTGGCCCCCTCTCCAACATCCCGGAATTCTATGAGGCCTTCGGGGTGAAGGAAGGCCAGCCCATGTGGCGGCCGGCCGCCGAGCGGGTGCACATCTGGTAATTCTGGAGCCGCGGCGCGGGACCATGGGAGAATGACCGTTCAATGATCACACTCGCCCTCAAATACCGTCCCCGCATCCTCGCTGACCTGGTCGGCCAGGAAGCCAGCGTCCGCGCCCTGACCAACGCCCTGAAGCGGGCCAAGGCCACCGGGGGCGCCATCCACCACCAGGCCTTCCTGTTCGCCGGCGTCCGGGGCACGGGGAAGACCTCCACGGCCCGGATCCTGGCCCGGGCCCTGAACTGCCAGGAGGGACCCACGCCCGAACCCTGCGGGGTCTGCGACGCCTGCGTGGCCTCGGAGCGTCCCGACCAGAACATGGACATCGTGGAGATCGACGCCGCCTCCCGGTCCTCCGTGGAGGACGCCCGGGCCCTGCGGGAGCAGGTGCAGACCCGGCCCGCCTTCTGCCGCTACCGCGTCTACATCATCGACGAAGTCCACATGATGAGCCGCAGCGCCTTCGACGCGCTCCTGAAGATCCTGGAGGAGCCGCCCGGCCACGCCGTCTTCGTCCTGGCCACCACCGAACTCCAGGACGTGCCCGACACCATCAAGAGCCGCGTGCAGATCTTCCCCTTCCGCCTGATCCCCCCGGGGCTGGTGGAGGCACGCCTGAAATGGGTCTGCGAGCAGGAGGGCGTGACCTGGGACGAGGGTTCCCTGCGCCTCCTGGCCGAGGCGGGGCAGGGCTCCATGCGCGATTCCCTCACCACCCTGGACCGGGTCATCTCCGCCGGGGACGGCCACGTGGGCGAGGACATGGTGCGCGACCAGCTGGGCATCGTGCCGGCGGTGCGGGTCCAGGCCATCCTGGAGGCCATCCTGCAGGCCGATACCGGGGCCGTGCTGGACAACTGCCGCGCCCTCTCCGATCTGGGGGCGGACTGGATCAGCTTCTGGCGGGAGCTCATGATGGCCTTCCGGGACCGCCTGGAGGCGGAGGTGCGCCAGGGGGCCGGCCCCCAGGACGTGCTGCGCTGGGCCCGGATGCTCCAGCTCCTGCTGGGGCGGGAACGGGATCTCCGGGACACCAGCCTGCCGGACGTCGTCGTGGAATTGGCCCTGCTCACCGCCGCCCAGCTGCCCCACCTGGCTCCGCTCGACGCCATGCTGAAGGGGGTGCCCGCCCCGGCCCCCATGGCACGCCCGGCCGTTGCCCGGACCGCCCCCGCGGCCATGGGCTCGCCCATGGGTGCCACGATGGGCTCTCCCATGGGCGCCCCTGAACCCCGGCTCCCGGCGCCCCAGCCTTCCGCCCCTCCAGCTCCGGCTCCCAACCCCATCCCCCCGGCCCGGAGTGGCCAAGGCGCAGCGGCGTCCGCCGCTCCAAATTCCGCCCCCAGGCCACCTATCGCTCAAACAGGCGAACGCGGACCGTCGTCAGCGTCATCAGCGTCATCAGCGTCGTCAGCCTCGCCAGCATCATCAGCGTCGGCAACTCCGGTACCGGTTCCCTCACCTACGCCTTCGTCGGTCTCTTCGCCTGGTACTTCGCCTGCTTCCACCGTCCCCCTGACCGGCGGACCCGCCCTGGCGCCCCTGGCGGACCCCGGCAATGCCGACCATCTGCGCAAGGCCGTCAGCGAAGCCCTGAAACATGCCACCGGCGGCCTGCCCCGCACCCTCGGGGCGCTGCCCCACATGGCCTCCGGCCTCACCTACCAGGACCACGTCCTGCGCTGGCTCTTCCCCCCCAATGTCCGCAATACGGTGCAGGACCTGGAGCACGAGCAGTCCAACCCCCACCTGCTGGAGTCGCTCCGCCAGGTGCTGCCCGGCCTGTCCCGCATGACGATCACCTTTGAAGCCGACAACCAGGCCCAGCCCGAGGACGTGCTGCGCAGCGACCCCAACTTCCAGCGACTGCTGGCGGAGACCGGCGGGGAAGTGGTGGAGATCCGGCGGGAGGACTGAGCGGGGCGGCTACTGCCACTGACTGAAATCAGCCACCCTCAGGAAGGCCTTGCGCAGGCGGAGGAGCAGGGACAGCCGGGCGGCCCGCAGGGCCGGATCCTCGCACTTCACCATCACGGCGTTGAAGAAGGCTTCCAGGGGCTGCGCCAGCTCGGCCAGGTCGGCCAGGAGGGAGGCGGGGTCCGGGTTGGCGTCCAGACCGGGCAGCTGGGCGGCCAGGGCCTGCTCCTCGGGCTGCTGGAGGAGGGCGGCGTCGAAGTCCTCCCCGGGCGTCTCGTCCTTGAGGATGTTGCCGATGCGCTTGGAGCTCTGGGCCAGGCTCTCGAACCGGGGATCGTTGCCGAAGGCCGCGAGGGCCTCGCACCGGGCCTTGAGGGCCACGAGGTCGGTCCAGCCCGCGGCCAGGGCCGCGCGGCGCACGGGGCCGCCGTAGCCGGCCTGCTCCAGCTGGAAGGCGACGCGGTCCCGGAAGAAGGTCTCCAGGGCCTCCATGGTTTCGGTCCGGGGGCGGGTGGCCTTGTCGCCCACCTCCTCCAGGGCCAGGGCCGCCACCCGCAGGGGGTTGAGGTTCCAGCCGTTCTCGAAGAGGATGCGCACGATGCCCTGGCCGGCCCTTCTGAGGGCAAGGGGATCCTTGGAGCCGGTGGGGATGATGCCGATGGAGAAGCAGCCCACCACGGTATCCAGTTTGTCCGCCAGGGCCAGGACGCCGCCCAGGGGCGTGGAAGGAATGGGGGCGTCGCCGGCCAGGGGCTGGTAGTGCTCCTTCACGGCCTGCCAGACCTTGGGGTGGGCCTGCTCCCGGCGCAGGTACTCGCCGCCCATGATGCCCTGCAGCTCGGGGAACTCGCCCACCATGAGGGTCACCAGGTCGCACTTGCAGCACTGGGCCACCAGCTTGCCGTCGGTGCCGTCCAGGCCCAGGGCGCTGGCCATGGCTTCGCTGAGGGCGGTGATGCGCTGGGTCTTGTCGAAGTAGCTGCCCAGCTCCCGCTGGAAGGTCAGGTTCCTGAGCTTGTCCAGGCGGTCGCGCAGGGGCTGCTTGCGGTCCTCGTCCAGGAAGAAGCGGGCGTCGTAGAGCCGGGCGCGCAGCACCCACTCGTTGCCGCTGCGGATGAAGCCCTCGGGATCGTCGGGGCGGTTGGCCGCGGTGAGGAAGAAGGGCAGCAGCGCGCCCGCGGCGTCCTCCACGCAGAAGGCCTTCTGGTGCTCCTTCAGGGACGTGACCAGCACCTCCTTGGGCAGGGCCAGGAAGGACTCGGGAAAGCCTCCCAGGACGATGCGGGGGTACTCCACGATCTCGGCCAGGATGCCCAGCAGCTCGTCGTCGGCCACCACGCGGCCCCCGGCCTCCCGGGCCAGGTCCTCCAACTGCCGGTCCATGCGCGCCCGGCGCTCGGCGAAAGACGCCACCACGCCGGCCTCCTCAAGGGCCGTCTCGTAGGCGGCGGGCGTCGCCACCGCGACCTTGGCGGGATGATCCATGTGGTGGAGCCGGTGGCCCCAGGTGGAGGCGCCGGCGGCCACGCCGTCCAGCTCGAAGGGCACCACCTCCGTGCCGAACAGGCACAGGACGTTGCGGATGGGGCGGACGAACTCGAATTCGCTCTTCCCCCAGCGCATGGCCCGGGGGACATGGAGGGCGGCCACGAGCCGGGGCAGGGTCTCGGCCAGGAGCTCGAGGGTGGTCCGGCCCCGCTTGACGAGGGTCACGACCGCCACGGGCTCCTTCTTGCCCGCGGGCTGCTCGAAGCGCACGTCCTCGAAGGACACGCCCCACTTCTCCGCGAACTTGAGGCCGGTCTGGGTCGGGCGGCCCTCGCCGTCCAGGCACAGGCGCTGGGGGGGGCCCACCTGGGCGTCGCTCTGGTCGGGCTGGAGGGCGGGGATGCCCGACACGCGCCAGGCCAGCTTGCGGGGGGAGTAGAAACGCTCCACCTCGAGCACGGCCTGAAGGTTGTCCTTCAGCCAGGCCTGCAGGGCCGACGCGAATTCCGTGGACAGGGGCGCCAGGAAGCGGGCCGGGATCTCTTCGCAATGGAGTTCGAGCAGGAGGTCCCTCATCGCTGCACCTCCGCCGCGGCGGCTTGGGGCAGGGCGGCGGCCTCCCTTTCAGACAGATCAGCGCAGGCCCGTGCGCAGGCGCAGGTGAGGTCCCGCACCCGCTTGATCAGGCCGGCCCGCTCCGTCGTGGACACGGCGCCCCGGGCGTTCAGGACGTTGAAGGTGTGGCTCATTTTGAGGGCCTGCTCGTAGCCGGAGAGGTAGTGGCCGTGGTCGTTCAGGAGCCGCCAGGCCTCCTTCTCGAAGGCCTCGAAGGTCTTCCAGTGCAGGTCCAGGTCCGCGTGCTCGAAGCTGTAGGCGCTCAGCTCGAACTCCTCCCGCTGGCGCACCGCGCCGTAGGACACGGGGTAGGTGCCGTCGTCGGTGGTCACGTTGCCCCAGGTGATGTCGTAGATGTTGTCCAGGCCCCCCAGGAACATGCAGATGCGCTCGATGCCGTAGGTGATCTCCGCCGACACCGGCCGGCAGTCCATGCCGCCCACCTGCTGGAAGTACGTGAACTGGGTGATCTCCATGCCGTCGAGCATCACCTGCCACCCCACGCCCCAGGCGCCCAGGGTCGGGGCCTCCCAGTTGTCCTCCTCGAAACGCAGGTCGTGCTTGCGCAGGTCCACGCCCATGGCCTCCAGGCTCTCGATGTAGAGGTCCTGCACCCGTGCGGGTGACGGCTTGAGGAGCACCTGCATCTGCAGGTGCTTGTAGAGCCGGAAGGGATTCTCGCCGTAGCGCCCGTCGCTGGGACGGCGGGAGGGCTCCACGTAGGCCACGTTCCAGGGCCTGGGCCCCAGTGCCCCGAAGAAGGTGAGCGGATTCATCGTTCCCGCGCCCTTCTCAAGGTCGTAGGGCTGGCCGATGAGGCAGCCCCGGTCGGCCCAGAAGCGCTGCAGTCGGAGGATCAGTTCTTGAATGTGCATGGGAACCCGCAGAAAACCTCGATTTTACCCTGAAAGGGCCGGGGCGTCCATGCTTGGCCGGACAATAGGGGGTGCCCGAGGCACGCGGCACGAGGCATATCGCCAAGGTATGCTCCGCATATGAAATCAGTATTTTTTCGACTGCGGGCTCGGTGATACAAAATTCAGGATCTCATACCGCCCTTGTCCTGGTTCCGTTGTCTGGCGTCTCCAGGGCTGCCCATAACCCTAAATCCGGCCTGCCCGTCGCTGCCCTGGCCTGGGGGAACGACTGTCCGCGCCCCTCGTCCCAACGCACGTCCAACCCGGAGGCGCCCCATGGCCAGCCCGTCCGTCATCCCCAAGGGAACCAACCCCGAATCTGCTCAGGAAGCAGCCGAACGCAGGTCCCGCAAGGCGGCCATCGGCAGCTTCGTGGGCGCCATCGTCGACTGGTACGACTTCCTGCTCTACGGCATCACCGCCGCGCTGGTCTTCAACTCCCAGTTCTTCCCCAGCACCGACCCGACCACCGGCACGCTGGCGGCCTTCGCCACCTTCGGGGTGGGCTTCCTCTTCCGGCCCCTGGGCGGCATCGTCTTCGGCCACTTCGGCGACCGGCTCGGCCGCAAGCGCATGCTCGTCCTGACCGTCGGCATGATGGGCATCTCCACGGCGCTGATCGGCTTCCTGCCGACCTACAAGAGCATCGGCTGGTACGCTCCCCTTGGACTGGTCGTGCTGCGCGCCATCCAGGGCTTCGCGGTGGGCGGTGAATGGGGCGGCGCGGCCCTCATGGCCGTGGAGAGCGCGCCCAAGGGCAAGAAGGCCTTCTACAGCAGCGGCGTGCAGGTCGGCTACGGCGTGGGCCTGGTGCTGGCCACGGGCATCGTGTCCATCCTCAGCCACACCATGAGCAACAACGCCTTCATGACCTGGGGCTGGCGCATTCCCTTCGTGTTCAGCGTCGTGCTGGTGCTGGTCGCGCTGTGGATCCGGTCGAGCATGGAGGAGACCCAGGAGTTCGTCGCGAAAGTCGGCGCCCACGGCGAGAAGAAGCTGAAGATGCCCGTGCTGGAGGCCCTGACCCGCCACCCCGAGAGCTTCCTGCTCATCATCGCGCTGCGCATGGCCGAGATGTTCACGATGTACATCGTCACCGCCTTCGCCCTGGCCTATTCGACCAAGGTCCTCCACATGTCGCGCGACCTGTTCCTCAACATCGGCCTGCTGGTGGGCGCTGTGAGCTGCTTCACCATCCCGCTCTTCGCCAAGATGGCCGACCATTTCGGACGCCGGCGAGTCTACCTGACCGGGGCGATCATCGGCCTGCTGTCCTCCGTGCCCTTCTTCATGGCCATGGAAGCGCGTTCGGTGGTGTGGATCGTGGTCTTCGCGGTGATGCTCGCCAACATCGCCCATGATCTGGTCGTCAGCGTGCAGCAGCCGCTGTTCACCGAGATGTTCGGCACCGAGTACCGCTACAGCGGCGCCGGCGTCGGCTATCAGGTCGCCAGCGTCATCTGCGGCGGCTTCACGCCCTTCATCGCCACCGCCCTGCTGAAGGTCAACGGCGGCTGGCACCCGGTCGCCGCCTACCTCGCCGGCGGCTGCCTGATCTCCGTCGTCGTCTCCTGGCGGATGAAGATGCACGCGGTGGAATAGCCCAAGCTTCCCGGCCCCTCGGCGGCAAGTTCCTTGCCGCCGAAGATGCACGCGGTGGAATAACCCAAGCTTCCCGGCCCCTCGGCGGCAAGTTCCTTGCCGCCGAACTTTTTCTACTGGCGTTCCTGCAGGGCGGCTATGACCTCGGTTTCGGGCACGTTCTTGAGGACCACGGCCCTCCCTGCGGTGGTGGGCAGGATCCAGCGGGGGACTTCGCCGAACACCTTCTTGTCCCGGTGGATGAGTTCCAGCAGGCGCTGGTGGGCCACTTCGGGGAGGCGGGTCGGGAGGCCCAGGCGCTCGAGGAGGTCGACCAGGCGCTTTTCAACGGCGGGTTCGGAGAGATGAAGGCGCACGGCCAGGTTTGCTTCCACGGCCATGCCGATGGCCACCGCCTCGCCGTGGGGCAGGGCATAGTCCGTGGCGAGGGCGAGGGCGTGGCCCACGGTGTGGCCGAAGTTGAGGAGGATGCGGAACTGGCCCATGTCGCGCTCGTCGATGGAGACCACCTGCGCCTTGAGGGCCAGGCACCGGGCCACGAGCTGGGTCAGGGTCTGCTGCTGCAGGGCCCTGAGGGCTTCGGCGTTGAGCTCCAGTTCCTCGAGCATGGGCATGCCGATGGTTTCCTTGGGCATGAGGGAGCCTTCGAGCATGGCATACTTGACGATCTCGCCGAAGGCCGCGCGCGCTTCGCGCATGGGCTCGTCCCGCGCCAGGGACACGTCCACCCAGGCCAGGCGCGGGTGGTAGAAGGTGCCGATGAGGTTGCGGGCCCGGGGGTGGTTGAGGGCCGTCTTGCCCCCGATGGAAGTGTCGACCATGCCCTCCAGGGAGGTGGGCACCTTCACCAGGGTGATGCCGCGCATGTAGGTCGAAGCCACGAAACTGCCCAGGTCGTCGATGGCGCCGTCGCCCACCACCACCAGGAGGTCGTCCCGGCGCAGGCGCTGCTCGAGCATCCAGTCGTAGATGGCGCTGGCCTCGTCCAGGGTCTTGAGGCGCTCGCCGGATTCCACTTCGCGGACGTGAAGCTCCAGGCCGACGGCCTGCAGGGTGTTGCGCACGGCGTCCCCCTGGCGCGCCAGGGTGTTGGAGTCGATAAGGATGGCCGCGTTCCGGGCCTGCGGGAACAGGCGCCGGACCTGGTCGCCCAGGCCCGCCAGATGGTTCCACCCCACCACCGCCTGGTAGGGCCAGGGGCCCGCCGCCACCACCACGGGCGGGGGGAGATCCGGGTTGAGCGAGTGGCGGAGGGGAACGGCCGGGACATCGAAGTTCGCCGACGGCTCGGGGGTGGTCTCCAGGAGCTTGACGGCCCGCACCACCTCGGCTGCCACCTGCTCCGGGTTGAGGCGGTCGGTGTGGACGGTCCAGTCGGCCAGCGCGTACGAGGACTGGCGGCTGTGCTTGAGCGCGCGGATCTGGTCGAGGGGGTACACGGCGTCCAGCATCGGCCGGATCGCGTCCGGGGCGGCCAGCTGCAGCTGGCGCTGGATGCGGGCGTTGAGCGCCTCGGGACGGCCCTCCAGGGTGATGATCCAGCCCTTGCTGGCCATGAGCCGGCGGTTCTCGACGCGCACCGCGGCGCCGCCGCCGCAGGCGACGACGAAGGGGGCCGAGCCGGAGACCGCGCCCAGCGCCTCGGCCTCCCGGAGCCGGAAGCTGGTCTCGCCCTCCTTCTGGAAGATGACCGGGATGGTCATTCCGCTCCGTTCGATGATCACCTGGTCCAGGTCGAACATCGGACAGCCCAGCTGGTCCGCCACGAGCTGCGCGATGGTCGACTTCCCCGAACCGCTGAATCCGATTAGGTAGATGCCGCGCGGCGTCATAGCAATGCTCCGAAGTGAACAGGATCTCGGCTGCCCGTGGCCTGTGGCGTTGGTCCAGAGGTGAGTGGCCACCGTTTCCAGTCGCCTGGGTATAAGATTACCATTATGGCGCCGGCCGGGTATGCCCGGGTGGTGGGCGCACGTCCTGGGCCCCCTCGCGGGGGCCCTGGTGTTGTTTCCGATTCGTCCTTCAATATTTTATCTGGGCGACCGCCCGGAGTTCCTCCGGCGTCGAGGTGCCCAGGCCGAAGAACTCGAGGTAGGCGGGGATCTGCTCGAACAGCATGTCGGTGCCCACCTGGATCGGGCAGCCGCGCTCCCGGGCCGCCTGCAGCAGCGGGGTGATCTCGGTCTTCATGACCACCTCGCCCACGAAGGTGGTCGGAGCGAGCCGGGTGACGTCGCAGGGCAGGGGGTCGCCCGGCTTCATGCCGAGCGGCGTGGCGTTCACGACCAGGTCGTAGCCGGCCGGGTCCGAGGAGGCGAGCTTCACCTCCAGCTCGGGATAGTGCGTCCGCAGCCGTTCCGCCAGGCCCTCGGCAGGCTCCGCGAAGGCGTCGTGCAGGGCGATGGAGGCCATGCCGGCCGCGGCGAGGGAGGCCGCGATGGCCGAGCCCACGCCCCCCGCGCCGAGCACCAGGCAGGTGGCGCCCTGGCAGACGAAGCCCTTTCTCAGCAGTCCGCGCACGAAGCCGGTGCCGTCGAACATGTCGCCCAGCAGCGTACCGTCGGACCGCTTCAGGACGGCGTTGGCCGAGCCGGCGATCCGGGCCGTCGTGGAAACCTCGTCCACGAGGCCCATGGTCGCGATCTTGTGCGGCATGGTGATCAGGGCCCCGCGGAGGTTGGTGAACTTCAGGACTGCCTTCAGCGAGGCAGGGTAGTCCTCGGGCAGGATGCCCATGGGCACCACCGCCGCGTCGATCCCGTGCTTCTCGAACCAGGGGTTGTAGATGTACGTCGACTTGACGGGCTCGATGGGAGCCCCGATGAGGGCGATCAAGGTGGACTTGCCGCTGATCATGCCGTCCTCCAGAGCGTGAAGGTGACCATCCGAAGCCGGCTCATCTGCCGCTGACCGACCTGGAGACCGTCTGCAGCGCGGACCGCAGTTCCTCGATGGGGATCTGCCCCGGCGCCGAGGCGGCCTTGCCCACGGCGAAGGTCACGGTGGAGCCGAAGACGCCTCCCACCATGCGCGAGACGGAACCGAACCCGCCCATGGACATGCCGATGAGGGGGATCGTGCCGGCTTCGCAGGCGCGCCAGGTGGCGCCCATCTGAGTCAGGACGTCGCCGGGGCTCCTGGGCATGACGGCCACCTTGCCGATGTCCGCGCCCAGCTGCTGGGCCTCTGCGTACTTGCCTTCGATGACCGCCGCCTCGGGCGTCATCTGGAAGTTGTGGTACGACATGATCATCGCCACATCGTTGGCGCGGGAGGCCTCGCGCAGGGTGGCAAGCTGGTCGGCGGGGTTGCTCAGCTCGAAATCGATGACGTCCACGCAGCGGGCGGCGCAGATGGCGACGAAGAGCTGCACGAGCCCGGCGCCATCGAGGGGGATGCGCTCGCCCCCTTCGTTGATCGACCGGCAGGTGAAGATGATCGGAATCGACCCGGCCGCCTTCTTGATGAGGCCGGCGACTTCGATGACCGTGCCGGTGTTGGCGATCTCTTCGAAGAAATCGACGCGCCATTCGATGAGGTCCGGTTTCTTGGGCAGGACGATCATGAGTTCGCTGAGCACCGCCTCGGGCGTCTTGCCCACGAGGGGCGTGCAGATGAGGACCTGGCCTTCGCCGCCGATGGGCCGGCCGTGGAGGTGGATTGCTTTCATGGGCTCTCCTTTGCTATTGGGATGGCGTGAACAAGCGGAATGGGTTACCAATTGATACCCCCAAACCCGGGGCGCCCGAAAATACTCTTTTTGGAACCTGGGCATACCCTGGCGATATGAAGGCGCTGACCCTGTCCTCTGAGCCCGGGAACATCGAGGCTCGCAGCAACCGGGGGCGTTCCCGGTTGGGCCTGAAACTGTATCGCGAGGCAAGGGCTGATTTTGCGAGCATCCTGGCGTCCCCCGGCACCGACCCCGGTGTGAAGTCCAACGCCCAGCTCAATGTCACCCGTATTGACGCCTACCTTGCCGCCGCAAGGTTGAAGGCCAGGGCCAAATAGGGAATTCCATCCTCTGGGCTGGGGTTCCGTGCGGCCATGCTGGCAGGCATCCCCCAGGCCGCAAGCTTCAGATTGACGATGCCATTCCACTTGCATTGACGGAGAAGCTTGGCAATCTTGATTTCGCCAACGCTTACCCCTTCCCAACCCCCTCCTGGAAAGCCACCCATGCCCCACAAAATAGCCTTGATTGCCATCGGTGGCAATGCCTTGATCCAGGAAAAAGATCGTGGTCTGCAAGAGGAGCAGCTGGAAAATTCACGCCTGGTCGCCGAGATGTTCGGCAACGTGATCGCCGCGGGCTTCTCCCTCTGCGTCGTCCACGGCAACGGCCCCCAGGTGGGCAACATCCTCATCCAGCAGGAGGAGGCCGCCAACCGCATCCCGCCCTACACCCTGGACATCTGCGACGCCATGACCCAGGGCTCCATGGGCTACATGATCGAGCGCATGCTCATCAACCGCCTGGCCTTTCAGGGGCTGGACGTGCCGGTGACGACGATCCTCACCGAGGTGGTGGTGGACCGGGACGACCCGGGCTTCCAGAATCCCACCAAGCCCGTGGGGCCCTTCTACCGCGAGCACCGGGCCCTGGAGCTGCAGAGCCAGAAGCGCTGGCACATGAAGGAGGACTCGGGCCGGGGCTGGCGCAAGGTGGTGCCTTCCCCCAAGCCCCTCGAGATCGTCCAGCTGGGGGCCATCAAGCTCCTGCTGGAGGCCGGCCACTGCGTCATCGCCGGGGGCGGCGGGGGGATCCCCGTCATCCGGGACGCCTCGGGCTTCCTGGTGGGCGTGGAGGCGGTCATCGACAAGGACCGCCTGTCCTCGCTCCTGGCGGCCAAGCTGTGCGCCGACACCTACGTCATCCTCACCGGCGTGCCCAAGGTGGCCCTGGACTTCGGCAAGCCCACCCAGCGGTGGGTGGACCGGCTCACGGCCACCGAGGCCCGGCAGAATCTGGCCGCGGGCCAGTTCCCCCCGGGCTCCATGGGCCCCAAGATCGAATCCGCCCTTCTCTTCCTGGCTTCCGGCGGCCACGAGGTGCTGATCACCAGCCCCGAGGCCCTGGAGAAGGAAGACTACGCCACCGTCGGCACCCGCATCGTGAAGGATTGACGCCATGTACGCTCTCGCCATCGTCCGCTACCGCAAGCCCATCGAAGCCATCGACGCGGTGCTCGCCGAGCACCGGGCCTACCTGAAGGGCCTCAAGGACCAGGGTCTGCTCCTGGCCTCGGGACCCCTGGACCCCCGCACCGGCGGGGCCCTCCTGCTCCGCGTGCCCGACGGGGACGTGGACGCCACCCTGAACCAGGTGCGGGACGGGGACCCCTTCGTCAAGGCCGGCTGCGCCCAGTACGAGCTCCTGCCCTGGAACCCCGGCATCGGGGTGGACGGGCTGGACCGGCTGTAGGGGAGGGAGGACGATGCCAGCTCTTCGCGCCACCCTTGCCCTTGCCTTCCTGGTCCTGGCCGCCGCACCTTGCGGCGCGGCCGAGCCCGGCGCCAAGGCCCCCGTCAAGGCCGCCGCCGGGGCCGGCCTGGACCTGCAGGGCCTCGACCGCACCGTGGCGGCCGGGGACGATTTCTACACCTTCGCCAACGGCGCCTGGCGGGCCCGGACCGTCATCCCCGCGGACCGCAGCTCGTACGGTACGAGTGAGATGCTCACGGAGCTCACGGACCGCAGGACCGCCGACCTCATCCGGGACGCGGCCAACGCCGAACCCGGCACCGAGGCCCGCAAGATCGGCGACTACTACACCAGCTTCATGGACGAGGAGGCCATCGAGCACAAGGGCCTCCTGCCCCTGGAGGCGGTCTTCGCCAGGATTCGGCCCATCCAGGACCGCATGACCCTCGCGGGCATCCTGGGCGGCACCCTCCGCGCGGACGTGGACGTGCTCAACGCCACCCGCTTCGCCACCCCCAACGTGTTCGGCCTGTGGGTGGCCCAGGACCTGGACAACCCCCGGCGCTACCTCCCCTTCCTCCTGCAGGGGGGCCTGGGCCTGCCGGACCGGGAATACTACCTGGACGGCTCGGAGGCCATGAAGGCCGTGCGCGCGTCCTACGCGGCCCACCTCGCCGCCATGCTGAAGCTGGCCAAGGTGCCGGACCCCGAGGGCAAGGCCGCCCGGGTGCTCGCCCTGGAGACGCGCATCGCCCGGGTGCACTGGAGCCGCGTGGCTACCGAGGACGTGAAGAAGGGCGACAACCACTGGACCCGGAAGGACTTCGAGACCCGGGCCCCGGGGCTGGACTGGAAGGCCTTCTTCCTGGCCGCGGGCCTGCGCCGGCAGCAGGACTTCGTCGTATGGCAGCCCAGCGCCCTGCAGGGCATCGCCGCCCTGGTGGGGAGCGAGCCCATCGAGGACTGGAAGGCCCTGCTCACCTGCCACGCCATCGAGAAGGGCGCGGACTGCCTGCCCAGGGCCTTCGCCGAGGAGCAGTTCGCCTTCTACGGGAAGGTCCTGGATGGCACTCCCCAGCTGCGGGAACGCTGGAAGCGCGCCGTGGACGACACCAGCCGGGCCCTGGGCGAGGCCGTGGGCAAGCTCTACGTGCAGAAATATTTCCCGGCCAGCGAGAAGGCCCGGGCCCAGGCCATGGTCAGGAACATCCTCGCGGCCTTCGGCAAGCGCATCGACGCCCTGGCCTGGATGGCCCCGGAGACCAAGGCCCGGGCCAAGGCCAAGCTCGCCGCGCTGAAGGTGGGCGTGGGCTACCCGGACACCTGGCGCGACTACACGGGGCTCAGGGTGGTGCCCGGCGACGCCTTCGGCAACGCGGAGCGGGCCGAGGCGTTCGAATACCGCCGCAACCTGGACAAGCTGGGCCGCCCCGTGGACCGGGGGGAATGGGTCATGACCCCCCAGACCGTCAACGCGGTGAACCTGCCGGCCATGAACGCCCTCAATTTCCCCGCCGCCATCCTCCAGCCCCCCTACTTCGACCCGTCGCATCCGGCAGCTGTGGACTATGCGGCCACCGGCGCCACCATCGGCCACGAGATCAGCCACAGCTTCGACGACCAGGGGGCCCTCTTCGACGCCGAAGGCCGGCTGGACAACTGGTGGACGGAGGCGGACTTCGCCCATTTCAAGGCGAGCGGCGAGCAGCTGGCGCGCCAGTTCAGCTCCTACCGCCCCTTCCCGGACCTGGCCGTGAACGGCCAGCAGACCCTCAGCGAGAACATCGCCGACGTGGCGGGGCTGGCCGCGGCCTACGACGCCTACCACCTCTCCCTGGGCGGCGGGAAGGCCCCCAGGAGCCAGGGGTTCACCGGGGACCAGCAGTTCTTCCTGAGCTACGCCCAGTCCTGGCGCGCCATGAGGCGGGAGCCGGCCCTGCGCCAGGAACTGCTCACCGATGGCCATGCCCCGGAGGAATACCGGGCCGACACGGTGCGGAACCTGGACGCCTGGTACCAGGCCTTCGCCGTGAAGCCCGGCCAGAAGCTCTACCTTGCCCCCAGGGACCGGGTCCAGGTCTGGTAGCCTGGCAATCCCGCCCTGGCCGACCGGGCCGGTGGCATGGGAGGATGGGTGCCATGGCACCCGCCCGTCCCCGCCCCAGCCTCTGTGTCTTCGCGGGAGCCCGCCCCGGGACCAACCCGCGCCACCTGGACGCGGCCGTGGCCCTGGGCCGGGCCATGGCCCGGCGCGGCCTCGGCCTGGTGTACGGAGGCGCGCACTGCGGCCTCATGGGAGCCCTGGCCGACGCGGTGCTCGAGGGCGGAGGGCGGGCCGTGGGCGTCATGCCCCGGGCCCTGGTGGAGAAGGAGAAGGCCCACACGGGCCTCACGGAGCTGATCATGACCGAGGACATGCACACCCGGAAGGCGCGCATGGCCCAGCTGGCGGACGCCTTCCTGGCCTTGCCGGGCGGCTTCGGGACCCTGGACGAGCTGTTCGAGATGCTCACCTGGGCGCAATTGGGCATCCATGGGAAACCGATCGGCCTTCTGAACGTGGACGGGTTCTGGGACGGTCTGCTCGGCTTCCTGGCCCAGGTCCAGGATGCCGGTTTTCTCACGGAGTCCGGTCTGCTCCTGCTGGGAAGCCACCCGGAACCCGAGGGAGCCCTGGAGCTGCTATTGCCGTCGAAATGCAGCTCGTGACCCAGGGGGTGCGTAAGGGAAGGTGGACTCTTGACGTCAATTTGAATTAATGTATTATTGAATCGCAATGAATTTGAGACGCAAGATCAATAACTTCCTCGCGCACCTCGACCCTTCCCACCTGTCGGATGGATGCCATGCCGTACAAGGCAAAAAGAGCTTTGGACCTCCGGGACGTCACCTACCAGGTCCTCCTGTCCAACCTGAATGTCGGCTTCCATTGCTGCGAACTCGTCGAGGGTGCCGACGGAGCCATGGACGACCTCCGGATGGTGGACTGCAATTCCAAGTTCCTTGAAATTTTCCATTTCACCCGGGACCAGGTGCTCGGCAGGAGGGCCGCCGAGATCTGGCCCAACTCCGAGCCCTTCTGGTTCGATGTGGCCCTCCATGTCGCCCAGACGGGCCAGTCCGTGCACTTCGAGCGCATCTCCTCCGTCTGCGAAGCGCACTTCGACGTCTACCTCTACAGCCCGGCCGAGGGCATCGTGGCCCAGTTCTACCAGGACATCTCCGGCCGGCTCCGCACTCAGCGGTCCATCGAGGACCTCCACAGCCAGGCCTCGGCCCGCGCCACCCAGCTGGAGGAGGCCCTGCGGGAGCTGGATTCCTTCTCCTATTCGGTCTCGCACGACCTGAGGGCGCCCGTGCGGCACATCGCCAGTTTCGCCGAGCTCCTGGCCCAGGCGGATGGACCCGCCCTGAGCGAACGGGGCCGCCACTACCTGGAGACCATCCAGCATGCCGCCCGGGACATGGGCCGGCTGGTGGACGACTTCCTGGCCTTCGCGCACTCGGGTCGCGCCGAGGTGCGCAAGGTCCCGACCTCCATGGCCGGCCTCGTGGAGGGCGTCCTCAACCGGATGGCCCCCGAGTGCCAGGGGCGGGCCATCCGCTGGGAGGTCGCGGCCCTCCCCTCGGCCCCGGTGGATCCGGTCCTCATGGAGAGCGTGTTCGAGAACCTCCTGGGCAACGCCGTCAAGTTCACCCGGGACCGGACCGAGGCCGTCATCGAGATCGGGTGCCGGACCGGCGCGCAAGAGCATGCCTTCTTCGTCCGGGACAACGGGGCGGGCTTCGACCCCCGCTACGCGGACAAGCTGTTCGGGGTGTTCCAGAGGCTCCATACCCGGCAGGAGTTCACGGGCACGGGGGTGGGCCTGGCCAACGTGCAGCGCATCATCCAGCGCCACGGCGGCCGAATCTGGGCGGAAGGCGCCGTGGGCCGGGGCGCCACCTTCCACTTCACGCTGCCCCTTTCAGGGCGCAGCTAGCGCGCGGGCCGTTCCCAGCGGGAGCGGGCCAGCCACACGGTCAGCTCCCTGCCCCGGTCGTCCTTGCCTTCGTAGCGCAGCTTGACGGGGCCGTCCTTGTCCCGCCTGGTGACGGTGACGCCGGGCGCCTCCCCCCGGGTGAGGAGCTGGTAGAGTCCCTCGGGACTGCCCAGCCGCGGCAGGAAGGGCAGGGACAGGGCGGAGAGGGCCGCAGCCTTCTGGTCCACCTCCCGACGGGGGATGAGCAGGTGGAAGCCCTCGGCGGGACTGCCTGTGAGGAGCAGCAGGCGCTCCCCGAGGCCCTGCAGCTCGATGATGGTCTTCCAGCCGGCGGGGTCCACCAGGATGTTGAGCGTGCCCTTGCCCTGGCCGTCGGGGCTGGCGTAGCCCCAGTCGTACTGGGCCTTGACCTGGGAGGGGGGAACCGGCTGCGGAGCCTGGCCCGCCGCCAGGGCGACGCAGCCGGCCAGGGCGATCGCGAGCGCCCTCACAGGGGGTCCGTCCCGTCGTCGTCCACGTCGTCGAGGTCCTCCTGGGCCGTGGCGGCCACGGGCTCCTCTCCGGCCGGAACGCGGCTCCGGGCCACCCGGGTGCGCAGGTCCTGGACCTGCTTCTCAAGCTCCTTTCGCTCGGGGAAGACGAAGGCCAGGGCCCGGTCCCACTCGTCCAGGGCCTCCTGCATGCGGTCGAGCTTCAGCAGGGTCTCGCCCAGGTGCTTGTGGATCTCCGGGCTGTAGGGGCTCATGGCCGAGGCCTTGCGCAGGGCCGCCTCGGACTCCTTGAACTTCCCCTGCTTGTACAGGGCCCAGCCCCAGCTGTCCATGGTGGAGCTGTTGCCGGGGTCCTTGTCCAGGGCCGTCTTGATGAGCCGGGACGCCTCGGCGAGATCTCCGCCCTTCTCCAGGAGGAGGTAGCCCAGGTTGTTCTGGAGGGTCGGGTTGGCGGCGTCCAGCTGCTGGCCTTCCCTGAGCACGGCCAGGGCCCTGTCATCCTGCCCCAGGCTCTCCAGGGCGTTGGCCTCCAGCAGGAGGAGGTCCACGTTGTGCACCGGGGCGGTCTTGCGGGCGGTCTGCACCGCCGCCAGGCACTTGTCCCAGCAGTTGAATTCGAACCAGAGTTCGGCCATGGCCTCCAGGTCGAGCTGGGCCAGGGCGCTGCGGGATTCCGCCTTGAAGACGAGCCCCTCCTCGAAGACCTTCGGAGGGATCTGGGCGGCCTTGCGGAACAGATCGAGCTTGGGGAAGCGGCTGATGCCATCCTTGATGAAGGTGCGGGCCTGGGGCCACCGGCCGGTCTGGAGGAGGGCCTGGACCCGGAGAGAGGCCAGATCGCCGTCCGAGGCGGTCTCGGGCCAGGGGGCCACCAGGTCAAGCAGCTCCTGGGGGCGGTTCTGCAGGAGCAGACAGGTGGCGTAGAGGGTCTTGACGGACTGCGGGAGGGCCTTGTCGTCCTCGGAGAGGCCCGGGGCGAGGACGGCCGGCAGCAGGGCCTTCCAGCGCGCCTCGGCGGCCTCCAGCCGGCCCAGGCGCATGAGGCACATCCCGATGTTGAAGGACACCCGCAGGGTCTTCCGAAGGGCTTCCGCCTTGTCCAGGGTGGCCAGGGCCAATTCGAACCGCGAGGTGCGCAGCTGGATGATGGCGATGTTCTCCCAGATGGCGGGCTCCTTGGGGATGAACTGGGCCAGGAGGGTGAAGCTCTCCTCGGCGTGACCCAGGAACCCCGAGTTCACCTGGTCCCGGGCCAGCTCCTCGAGCATGCGCAGGTGCCGCTCGTCCGGCGCGGGGCGGGCGCACAGGGCCAGGACCGCCTCCCGCCTGGCCTCGTAGTTCTTCTGCTTCACGGCCAGCTCCACGGCGCGCTCCAGGGCGTAGTCGCCCAGGACCTTGCCCCGGTAGACGGGGTAGGGGTGGAGCCGGCCCACGCTGAGCCAGGCCTGCAGGGCGCCCGGCTCGTCGTTGCCCGCTTCCTGGGTCTCGGCCAGGCGGGTCCAGAGCTCGGCGTCGTTGGGCAGGAGATGCGTGGCCCGCTTCAGGGCCTGCACCGCCAGGGCCTGGGCGGCGGGACTGCCGCTGGCCAGGTAGTAGCGCAGGAGCGCCAGGTGGGCCGCGGCCTCTCCGCTCTTGGGATCCAGCTCGGCGGCCCTGGCCGCGGGCTGCACGGCGCCCTCCAGGTCGTTGGTCTCCAGGATGGCCTCGGACAAGCGCAGCTGGGCCTGGGAGCTGGTGGGCACCAGGGCGATGACCTTGCGGTAGATGGCCGCGGCGCCCTTGGGATCGTCGCCCCCGCCCCGGCGCTGCATGGCCCGCGCCTGGATCATGAGGGCCCTGGGATCGTCCTCGGCGCCCGTGCCCGTCGCGCCAGCGCCAGACCCCGGCGCACCCGTCCCGGACCCCGGCACCCCCGCGCCGAACCCAAGCACTCCCGTGCCCAGGACAGTCATCAGGGCCAGAGCGGAAAGGGTCGTCTTCTTCACGTGGGCATCTCGAAATCGGCTAGCAGGGTGATCAGGCGGGCGTGGGGTCCGCGCCAGGCTCCGGGGGGGAGGGCCCGCTGTTCCGCCAGGGCGCGGGGGCGGGGCAGGATGCAGTGTATCGCCGTTCCACCGGGGAACTCGCCTCCCGAGGCCGTCTTTTTATCCAGCCGGAGCAGGGGCAGGCAGGCCTCCCAGGAGGGGACGACGGGCAGGAGATGGCGCAGGCCCCGGGCCGCGCGGGCCAGGAAGTCGGCCGGAAAGGGTTCGATGCCTTCCTGTTCCGCCAGGAAGCAGGCCGCCACGGTGCCCAGGCCCACGGCCTCCCCGTGCAGGAGCCGGTAGCCCGAGGCCGCCTCCAGGGCATGCCCCAGGGTGTGGCCCAGGTTCAGGAGGCGGCGCTCACCGGCCTCCTTGGGATCGCGGTGGACGACCCCGGCCTTGGCCTCCACGGCCCGCAGGAGGGAGGCCGCGGCGGGGAACCCGGGCTCCAGGAGGGAGCCGGCCCAGTCCAGGTCCCCCTCCAGGAGGGCCATCTTGAAAAGCTCCCAGTTCCCGGCTTCCAGCTCCCGCGGGGGCAGGGTGGCCAGGAACGAGCGGCAGGCGATGAAGCGCGCCGGAGGATGGAAGGCCCCGGCCAGGTTCTTGCCGGCCTCCAGGTCGCAGGCGGTCTTGCCGCCCAGTCCCGCGTCCACCTGGGCCAGGAGGGTGGTGGGCCAGGCGTGCCAATTGATGCCGCGCATGTAGAGGGAGGCCGCCAGGCCCGCCATGTCGGTGAGCACCCCGCCGCCCACGGCCACGAGGGTGGACTGCCGGTCCAGGGGGATGCGCGCCCAGGCTTCCAGCCACGGGATCAGGGTGGCCAGGCGCTTGGTCTCCTCGGAGGTGGGCACCCACAGGGTCCCCGGAGGCTCCGGGAGCCCGGCGTTCCGCCAGGTGCCCCGCACGGCCTCGTCGCCGATGAGGGTCCACTGGGTCGTGGGCAGGAGGGAGGCGTCGGGGACCTCCTCCACGAACACGCGGGTGGCGAAGCCCCGGGGAAGGTTGATCTTCATCAGCGGCCCTTCAGGCTTCAGAGCTTCTCTCGATAGTCGTCGGCGTCTTCATCGGTGCCGGCCTCCTTGCGGAACCGGTCGCCCATGAGGTCCAGTTCGATGTAGCGGTCGGCCACGTCCATGACCTTGTTGGCCATGGCGCTGCGGAAGCCCGCCACTTCCACCCGGACGCCGTTCTGGGCGAGGGTCTGGAGGGGGTAGGCGAAATCCTCGTCGCCGCTCACAAGGATGATGAGGTCCACCTTGTCGGCGTAGTTCATCATGTCCGTGGTGATCTCCACCTCGAGCCGGGCCCTGCGGGTGCCGTCCCGTTCCAGCTTCACGGGCTTCTGCACGACCCGGAAGCCGTTGCGGCGCATCCAGTGCAGGAAGCCGCGCTGCCGGTCGGCCGCCTCGTCCACGCCGGTGTAGAAGAAGGCCCGCAGCAGTTCCCGATCACGCCCAACCAGGAGGGCGAGTAGACGGCTGTAGTCCACTTCGTAGCCCAGCTGCCGGGCCGAATGGAAAATGTTATTACCGTCAATGAAAACAGCGCATCGCATCATGTCGTCCATCCTGAATGCGGGGCTTTCCCCGGGAATTTGAATAGTTCCGCTCGCGCGGATGAAACATGATGGCATGACAGCAATCATGAAAGAATGGTTTCATGGCTGATTCTTCCCGTACTTTTTTCCATTCCGACCAGGTCGACGATCAACCTGGACGCCATGCGCTGCTGGTGAGGCTCGTCAAGTACTTGAAGCCGTACTGGCCCGGGCTGGTGGCGCTGCTCATCCTCATGGCCCTGGGCGCGGTGCTGGACGTCCTGCCCTCGGAGTTCACCCTCCGGCTCATCGACCACCACCTGGCCAAGGGCACTATGCGCGGGTCCGGGCCCCTGGTGGCGGCCTTCCTGGGCTTCGTGCTGGTGGGGTTCGTGGTGCAGATCGTCCGTTTCGGCCTCCTGGCCTGGGTGGGGCAGATGGCCATGCTCGACCTGCGCATGCAGGTCTTCTCCCACCTCATGAAGCGCAGCACCCACTTCTTCCACCGCAACCCCGTGGGCCGGCTCATGACCCGGGTCATCAGCGATGTGCAGAACCTCAACGAGATGTTCTCCTCGGGCTTCGTGGCCATCGTGGGCGACGCCTTCTCCCTGACCGCCATCGTGATCTGGATGTTCAGCAAGCACGTGGGGCTGGCCCTGGTGGCGGTGGGGATCATGCCGCTGCTGCTCATCGCCACCGAGATCTTCCGGCGCTACGCCTCCGTGGCCTACCGGGAGACCCAGGGCCGCTACGCCGCCATCCAGGCCTACATCCAGGAGCAGCTCTCGGGCATGGCCCTGGTGCAGATGAACGCCCAGGAGGCCGGCAGCAGGAGGCTCTTCGGGGAGCTGAACCAGCAGTACCTGGACGCCTTCCTGCGCACCATCTTCGCCTATGCGGTGTTCTTCCCCGTGGTGGAGTTCATCACCAACATGACCCTGGCGGCCCTCATCTTCTACGCCGGCTTCAAGCTCCAGGTGGGGACCTTGACCCTCGGGCTCCTGCTGGCCTTCATCCAGCAGTCCGGGCGCTTCTTCCGGCCCATCCGGGAGCTGGCGGAGCGGTACAACATCATGCAGACCGCCCTGGCCTCCAGCGAGCGGATCTTCAAGCTCCTGGACAACGACGACCAGATCCCCGAGGCTGCAGGGGCCGGCGCGGTGGCCTTCCGGAAGGAGGTCCGGCTCGAGGGCGTGTCCTTCGCCTACGAGGCCGGGGGCAGGACCGTGGTGCGCGACCTCTCGGGCGTCATCCCCAAGGGGCGCCGGGTGGCCGTGGTGGGCCACACGGGGGCCGGCAAGTCGACCCTCATCAACCTGCTCATGCGCTTCTACGATGTGCAGGGGGGCCGCGTGACCGTGGACGGCGTGGACGTGCGCGAGGCCGGACTGCGCAGCCTGCGCGGCCTCTTCGGCCTGGTGCTGCAGGACGTCTTCATCTTCTCGGGCACCCTGGAGGAGAACATCGTGCTGGGCCGGACGCACGATGCGGCCAGGCTCCTGTCGGTCCTGGAGCAGAGCCAGCTGGAAGATCTGGTGGGGCGCCTGCCCCTGGGCCTGGCGACCCAGGTGGGGGACCGGGGCCAGAAGCTCTCGGCCGGCGAGCGCCAGCTGGTGGCCTTCGCGCGCATGCTCTACCAGGAGCCCGAGATCCTCCTCCTGGACGAAGCCACCGCCAACATCGACAGCGAGACCGAGCACAAGATCCAGAAGGTCATCGAACGCGTGAGCCACCGCCTCACCACCTTCACCATCGCCCACCGCCTGAGCACCATCAAGGACGCCGACGAGATCTGGGTCATGGACCAGGGCCAGCTGGTGGAGCGGGGCAGCCACGACGGCCTCATGGAGCAGGGGGGCACCTACGCCAAGCTGGTGCGCCTGCAGTTCGAGGGCGAGGCCGCGCTGTCCTGACCAGGAGCCGCTGAGGAATAAAGACCCTCTGCGCTTCGGCAGGGGTTGAGAAAATGGATCGCGGATACCCTTGACGGCATACACTGTGTGGTACACACTATGTGTCGAACGGCATGCGCCGCCCCGTGAGCCCCATGAACCCTGACGTCTTCGAAAACCTCCGACTCGAGCTCCGCAGGGGCAGCCTCATCCTGGCGGTGCTGGCGGCGCTGCGGGAGGAGCGCTATGGCTACACGCTCCGCAAGTCCTTGAACGATATAGGGCTGCCCGTGGACGAGAGCACGCTGTACCCACTCCTGCGCCGCCTCGAGACCCAGGGGCTGCTCCTGAGCGAGTGGCGGGAGGAGGACAAACGCAACAAGCGCTTCTACCGCCTGTCCCCCGAAGGGGTGGGCATGCTGGCCCAGCTCACCGCCGAGTGGCGGGGCATCAACCAATCTCTGGAACAGATCCTGTGAGGAGTCCGGCCATGGACCTGATTGAACGCTATCAACCCGTAAGCGTCCGCGCCTGTGGAGCCTCCTGGATCTGGCCTAGCCTGTCCACCTCCGTCGGTGCGAGGATGGAAGTCCTACGGAACCCGGAAGCCCCATGCACCTGCCCCCCCTGTACGCCATCACCGACGCCAGCTCGGACGTACCACTCGCCGCCCAGATCCGGCGCCTGGGCGAGGCGGGGTTCCCGCTGGTGCAGTTCCGGGGCAAGCCCTTGTCCGCCAGGGTCCAGTGGGTCGAGCTCAAGGCGGCGCTGGCCGCTTCGGCCGCGGCCGGGGGGTGGCCCGCCATCTGCGTGAACGATCGGGCCGATCTGGCCGTCCTGGCCGCCGCGGAGGGCTTGTCCCCCTGGGGGCTCCACCTGGGCCAGTCGGACCTGCCGCCCGGGGAGGCCCGGCGGCTGCCGGGGCTCGAAAGCATGCACCTGGGCACCTCCACCTGCGGGCCGGAGGAGTGGAACGCGGTGGAGCCCGCCTGCGATCACGCCGGTATCGGCCCCATCCGGGCCACCGCCTCCAAGACCGACCACGCCCCGCCCGTGGGCCTCGAGGGCCTGGGGGCGGGGGCGGCGGCGCTCCGGGCCCGGGGCATCGCGCCGGTGGCCATCGGAGGGCTCACGGTCGGGGACGCGGGCGCCTGCTTTCAGGCCGGGGCCGAGTCCCTCTCCATGATCGGCGAAGTCCAGCGCTGCGAGGACCCGAGGGAGCTGCTGTGGCGGGTCCAGGTGGAACGGTGGGCGGCCCGGCCGATCCTGTCCCGGGGCCGGGGCGTGGCCATCATCGGGGGCAGCGGGGCGGGGAAGTCCTCCCTGGCCGGGGCCCTGGCCCTGGCCCTGGGACTGCCCGCCCGGGATGTGGACTGGGCGATCGGGGTCGATATACGGGCCATCTTCCGCGAGCAGGGGGAAGCTGCCTTCCGGGCCCTGGAGGCCGCCAGCGTGGCCCACTGCCTGCAGGAACCCTGCGTGATGGCCCTGGGCGGCGGGGCCTGGGAGGCTCACGCCACCCGTGAGCGCGTCCGCGAGGCAGGCTTCTCGGTGCTTTGGCTGGCGGAGGTGCCCGAAGTGGCCTGGGCCCGGGTGGGCGGGGACCCCGACCGGCCCCTGGCCTCGGAACGGGACGGGTTCATGGCCCGCTATGCCCGCCGATCGGTGGCCTGGCAGGAGGCTCCGATGGTGCTCCCCCTGGGCCGGACGGCCCAGGAACTGGCCGAGGCCTTGGTAAAAAAATTGAACTGACCAATTCATGACAATTCGCCGTGCTTCGTGGGTTAACCTGTAGCACGTCAATTCCTTACTCAACCAGGGCGCCAGGTCTTCCGGATCTGCTCCGCATTTCCTGAAATCTGCGACACTACGGCAGCACTATACTCCCATGGACCTGATTCTCTCCGACCTCCACTCGAATCTGCAGGCACTGCGGATCGTCCTGCGCTATGCAAAAAAGCGCGCCATCGACCGGTACGTCCTCCTGGGCGATCTGGTGGGCTATGGCGCCAATCCCAACGAGGTCCTGGACCTGATCCGGCAGATGCAGCCGCGCCTCGTGGTGCGGGGCAACCACGACCGGGCCTGCATCTCGGCGGGTTCGGACATGGCCTTCAGCCTCCCGGCGCGCATGGCCGTGGCCTGGACCCGGGGGCGGCTCTCCGAGGAGAACGCCTGGTTCCTGGAGAAGGTCCCCATGGGCCCCCTGGAGATCGAGTGCCGGATGACCGAGGAGCAGGCGCCGGCCCGGTCCTACACCATCGCCCACGGCAGCCCCCTGGACGAGGACGACTACCTGCTCCATCCCAGGGAGGCCCTCATGGCCTTCGACGGCTTCTCGACCCCGGTCTGCTTTTTCGGCCACACCCACCTTCCCGGCGGCTACGAGCTGGACGACAAGGCCCAGAGCCTCAGCCTGCTCACCTTCGAGCCGGGGGTCTGGTTCCAGCTGCGGGACGACTGCAAGTACCTGATCAACCCGGGCTCGGTGGGCCAGCCGCGGGACCGGGATCCCCGGCTCTCCTTCATGACCTACGATCCCCAGCACCACCGGGTGAAGCTCCACCGCCTGGACTACGACCACGCCGGCGCCGCCCGGGCCATCCTCGCCGCCGGGCTCCACAGCAACCTCGCCGAACGCCTGTACCACGGAATCTGAGGCACCGATGAAAGAGCAGCACCCCTCCAACGAGCACCAGCTGGAAACGATCCTCAAGCGGGCCAGGAAGTCCGGGACCTCCGCGAGCCTGAGGGCCGAGGGCGCCGTGAGGATGCTCGGGCACCTCCATGTGCGCGCACTGGAGGCGGGGGCCGCCATCCAGCTGGACGGCGCCAAGCTGCGTGACGTCCTGCCGCCGGCGGGCACCGCCGTCACCCTCACCCTGATCCAGGGCGACGAGGTGATCAGCATCCGCACCCACCTGCTGGAACCCCTCCTCCCCGAGCACGAGCCCAAGGGCCCCCCGATCCTCCAGGCCGCGTGGCCCACGGAGCCGCTGGAGATCCATCCCCGGCGCGAGGTGCGGGTGGCTTCCCCCGACCTGCCGCCGCTGCCCGCGACCATCCACTGGCAGGGCCGGCAGCTGGAGGCCATGCTCCTGAACCTCACCGACATGGGCATGGGGCTGGGCTTCACCGACCTGCTCTCGTTCCAGTACCACGACCGCCTGGACGTGGTGACCAGCCTCCCCGGTTCCACCCCATTGCGGGTCATCGGCGACGTCCGGCATGCCGAAGCCCTGGAGGGCGACGAGCTCCCGACCCGGGTCGGCCTGGTGCTGGTGGACCTGGAGCCCGGGACCCGGGAGACGCTGCAGAGCTTCATCCAGGCGCGCCGGATGGACCGGAGCTTCTCGCTGCGCGGCGGGCATTGAGCTGATCTGCTACTGCTTCCCGGCCTTCTGGGCTTCCCGGGCCTCCTGAACCTTCCCTTTCGCGGCGTCCTGCTCCGCCTGGGAGGGCTTGCCGAAGATCAGGCGGTTGGGCTTGGCCTTCAGGAGTTCCACCAGTTCTTCCGTGGAACGCAGGTTGCGGTCGACGGCCTTGAGGGTCTCGACCCCCTCGGGGCCGGCCTGCTGGAGCAGGGTGCGGATCTCCTGGGTCAGGGCCGCGGATTCCTGAAGGGTGGCCGCCAGATTCTTCACGATGCCGTCCAGGTCCGCGCTGTGCTTGTCAAGCAGGGTCTGGACGGTGGCCAAGCCCTTGTCCAGCTTCACCAGGCCTCGGTCGGCAACCTTCATGGTGGCGTCGCCGTGCTGGGCCAGCACCTGGCCTTCCTCCGCCAGGGCCCGGAAGGCGGTGAGGGTGTCGTTGAGGTTGGCCAGCAGCTTGCTGATCTGCGGGTGGTCCAGGACGGCCCCGGCGCCCCGGGTCTTGAAGGTGGTGCGCATCTCGGTGACGGTGCCGTCCAGGTTGGCCAGGATGGCGTTGGCGTGGTCCAGGAGGGTGGCCAGGGACGCGCTGGTCGCGCCCTCCAGCGTGCTGCCGGGTTCCAGCACCGCCAGGCGGCGCGCCGGCGGCGGCAGCTGGAGGTCCACGAAGGTCCCGCCCAGGGGCTTGGCCACCACCACGGCCCGGGTGCCCTTCCACAGGATGATGTCGGTGCGCAGGCCGAGGGCGGCCAGGAAGCGGTATTCCACGCCGTCCCGCTGGAGGCGCACGCCGGTCACCTGGCCCACCCGCAGGCCCTGGAGCTGGACCTCGGTGCCCTCGGAAAGGTCCGAGGCGGCTTCCAGGGCCACCTGGAAATGCGCTTCCTTCTTGATCATCGCGTTGAGGCTGCGGCGGAAGAGGAACCCGGCGAACACCGCCAGGGCCAGGATCACCAGGAGCCCGATCTTCGCGTCGTCCTTTTCCAGTTTCATGCCGAGCTCCCGGAGGACAGGCGTCCCTCATCGATTCTGAATTCCGTGCCCAGGGCGGACATCCATTCCCCGCCCACCAGCACCAGGGTCGTTGCCGCATCCTGGGCGGCCAGCTCAAGGATGCCCCGGGCCGCGCGCAGCGACGGCCCGTCCAGCGCCCCCGGCGGGCGGTCCACGATCCACAGGCGGGAGCCCTTGGCTCCGGCCCGGGCCAGGGCCGTGAGCCAGCAGGTGCGGTCCGGGGGGACCCGGGGGCGGCTCCCGGCCAGGCGGGCCAGACCGGCCCGCTCCAGCCATAGGTTCGCCTGCTCCTCGGCCTCCTCCCGGCCCACATTCAAGGCGAAGCGTAGCGGCAGGGCGACGTTGGCCAGGAGGGTGAGGTTCACGGCCAGGCCTCCGTCCGTGGGCACCCAGCCCAGCTTGCCGGCGTTGATGTAAGGGTGGTTCAGGGCGTCCAGGTCCAGGGGCAGGCCGTCCAGCAGGATCCGGCCCTTGACGGGCCGGGCCAGCCCCGCCCAGAGCCTCAGGAGGGCGGTGGCGCCATTGCCCTGGCCCCCGGAGAGGTAGTGGCGCGAGCCCGCCGCCACCTCCCAGTCCAGGTCCTCGAACACCGGATGCCCGTCGGGGGCCAGCAGGGTCACCCCTTCCAGGGCGATCAGGGGGCTAGGCATAGATCAGCACCGACAGGAAGGCGCCCGCCAGGAGGAGGATCGCCAGGGAGCCCACCGCCGCCTTGGTCACGGCCTGGGGGATCTCCGTGGTGCTCAGCCGCACCCGCAGGCCGAAGGAGGTGCACAGCAGCGGGATGACCGTCCCGAACACGAGGGCCTTGAAGAAGGTCGCCTCCAGCTCCCGGGGGCCCACGGCGCGCACCAGGGCGCCCAGGTAGGCCATGATCGAGAGGGGCAGCCGGAGCCAGGCCAGGGCGAAGCCGCCCAGCAGGGCCACCGTATCGAAAAAGATGATCAGGGAGAACAGGGAGACGATCCCGCCCAGGAGCCGGGGCACCAGGATGTACTGCACCGGGTCCACGCCGTTGAGGTACAGGGCGTCGATCTCGCCGCTGAGCTGGCGCGAGGCCATCTCCGTGGCGATGGCGGTGCCGCTGCGGCTGATGACGACGATGCCCACCAGCAGCGGACCCAGCTCGCGGATGACCAGCTGGGCCAGGATCTGGCAGATGTAGTTCTCCATGCCGAAGCCCGAGAGCTGCCCGTACACCTGCAGCAGCGTGATGCCGCCGATGAGGAGGGCCGCCAGGAAGCACAGGGGCAGGGCGTCCAGGGCCGTGAAGCGGATCTGGGTGCGGGTCACTTCCACCACCACCCGCCACTGCTCCTTGCGCAGCCTGGTCATGCCGCGGATGCAGGCGAACAGGAGCCAGGCGATGGCGCCCACCTGCTCGATCACGCCGCGCACGCTGCCGCCCAGCTTGCCGGCGGTCTCCCCCGGCAGCGCGAGCAGCCTCCTGGCGGCATCATCGATTTTCATGGTTCTAACCCTACCAAGACCCGCCACGGTAAGCTATCGGGATGGCGACCCAGACTTGGAAATTCATCGTGGACCCGGCCGAGGAGGGCATGCGCCTCGATCAGCTCATCTCCTCCCGCACCGGCCTCAGCCGGCGCAAGGCCCGGGAAGTGTTGCAACTGGGGGGGGTCCAGGTGCAGCGTAAGCGCATCAAGGTGGCCTCCAAGCTCATCCGTCCCGGGTCGGAAGTGGCCGTGGCCGTCGATGACGCCCTGGGCGCCCCCCTGGACCTGGAGGTGCCCGTGCTCTTCGAAGACGCCTTCATCCTGGTGGTGGACAAGCCCGCGGGCATGGCCTCCCAGGGCACCCAGGCCTCGAACCTCCACGACCTGACCGCCCTCCTGGGCCGCCAGCGCCCCGGGCAGTTCCTGGCCCTCCAGCACCGCCTGGACCAGGGCACCTCGGGCATCCTGGTCATCGCCAAGGACCCCGCGGCGCACCTGGGGACGCAGTTCCAGGCCCGGACCCTGGCCAAGACCTACCTGGCCCGGGTCTCCCGGCACCTGGAGCCCTGCACGGTGGACCTCGCCATCGGGCGGGTGCGCCTGGCCAAGCCTTCGCGCTTCGGTTGCGACGGGGACCTCCAGGGCCTCATGGACCCCCGCCCATCCTGCACGGAGTTCCGCCCCGCCGCGGCCGAGGAGGCCGCGGGGCTCATCCCGGGCTTCTGGGTGGTGGCCACGCCGCACACCGGCCGCACCCATCAGATCCGGGTCCATCTGGCCCACCTGGGCGCCCCGGTGCTGGGCGACGGCCTCTACCACGGCGAACCCTCGGACCAGCTGTGGCTCCATGCCTGGAAGCTCACCCTGGAGCATCCCATCACGGGTGCCCGCATGGACCTGGTGGCGCCCCCCCACCGGTTCATGGAGAGCCCGTCTTGATCCGGATCCCCCTCGTCTTCAACCCAAGATCGGGCTCGGGAAGGATGGATCCCGACGCGCTCCTGGCCCGCCTTCCCCGGGAGTACCGCGACCGGCTGCAGCCGGTGCCCCTGGTGCCGCCCTTCGACTACGAGCCCTGGATCCGCCAGGCCGAAGCCGCCCAGGGTCTGTTGGTGGTGTGGGGCGGGGACGGCACCCTGCACCACGCTGGACGGGCCCTGGCCGCTTGTGAGGCCAGGTCCGGCGGGGGCGTCAGGGTGGCCCTGGCCGCGGTGCCCGGGGGGTCGGGCAACGGCATGGCCCGGGGCCTGCGCACCCCCCTGGACCCGGCCGGGGCCGTGCAGCGCCTGCTGGAGGGCCGGGATCTGGCCATGGACCTGGCCCGGCTGGACGGCGAGCCCTTCCTGAACCTCTGCGGCTGCGGCTTCGAAGCGGAGGTGGCCCTGGCCTTCGACCAGGACCATGGCCGTGGGTTCCGCACCTACGCCCGGCACTGCATTGCCCTCTGGCGCCATCACCAGGACCTCGGGCTGCGGTGGGACGCCCAGGTGCCGCCCCCGTCCGCCGGCGGGCGCATGGACAAGCTCCGGGCCGCCTGGCGGGGCCCCGAGCCGGAACTGCCCGCAACGGCATGGAGCCTTTGTTTCGCCAACCTGCCTCAGTACGGCTCCGGCTTGTGGATCGCTCCCGGCGCCCATCCGGCCGATGGCCTTCTCAACTGGGTCCGCCTCAGCCGCCCCGGCCTCTGGGATGTCCTGTCCGAAGTTCCCCAGCTGTTCCGCGAGGGGGGCCGGACCCCCCTCCGGCGGGAAGGGCGGCTGCTGAGGGCGGAGCTGCGCCTGGATCGCCCCAGCCCCTGGCATCTGGACGGCGAGCCGGTGGCGGCCAGGGATCGGGCCGAGCTCACGGTGGAACCTGGCGCCTTCACCATGCGGGTAACGACGGACTGTCCCTTCTGACGTCCGCTTGAGAAGGGTGGGAACTTAATTTATTTTTCACTCATTGAAAGGAGGCACGGTCGGTCCGTGTGTCGGGGTCCTCCATGTCCAAATTCTCAACCTGCCATGCCCGCCTTCTCCAACGGGGACTCGGTGGCGGTCTGCTCCTGGTGGTCCTGGCCTGTGGCGGGGGAGGCGGCACCCCGCCCAGACCCGACCAACGCCCCGTCGAGCCGACCCCTAAGCCACAGCCCGGTCCACAACCTGACCCAGCCCCAGCCGCACCCCCCGCCACACCACCTCCCGGGCAACCGGTCACGCCTCCACCCGCGCTACCCCCCACACCACCTCCCGGGCAACCGGTCACGCCTCCACCTACGCCCCCACCCGCACCACCCGCACTTCCACCAACCCCGCCACCTGGCGATGCTCCGGCCCCTTCACCCGTCCCTGCGGTCATTCCCACGGTGACCTCCGCGCACCCCCTGACGGGCTCCCCCACCGTGGAGGTGACCTTCACGGGCGCCCATCTCGACCTGGTGACCCGGGTGAGTTTCGCAGGCACGGACCTGGCGCTGGGCACGTGGCAGGCGGACAGCGCCACCCAGCTGCGGGCGCGGGTGCCCCTCAGGGCGGCCACGGCGGGTGCCTTCACGCTCCATTCGCCACAGGGCCCCGTGACCAGCCCTGAGTTCACACCGACCTTCCAGCCCCCGGTCCTGGAGGCCCTGCCGGCCACCTCGGCACGGGTGGGCGCGACCCTGGTCCTGGCGGGCCAGCACCTGGCCTCCACCACCACAGTCACCTTCGGCGGGGCGCCGGCCACCGGGATCACGGTGGTCAGCCCTGAGCAGCTGCAGGTCGTGGTTCCTCAGGGGGCCCGCCAGGGACCGATCCGGGTGACCACGCTCGGGGGCTGCGTCGACTCGGGAACGTTCCGGATCGCGCCAAGTATCACCTCCATCCAACCCACCACCGGCACCCCCGGCACCTCGGTCACCATCCGCGGCACGGGCCTTGGCGATGGGTGGAACAGCCATGTGAGGGTGGGCGGAAGCTGGGTCCGGTTCACCGTTTCAGCGAACGCGGAAGGCACGGAGCTGGTCGTGGCGGTGCCCGCCGGCGCGCCGCCGGGGGTCCTGGGTCCCGTTACGGTCCTCACCCAGGGCGGGGAGGCCGTGTCCAGCGAAGCCTTCACCCTGGCCTACGTTCCGCCGCCGATTCCCAGCCTGGCCCCGTCCCACGGCGTGCCGGGCACGGAGGTCACCCTCGAAGGTCCCGGGCTGGAAGGGGTGACGGAGGTGCGCTTCGGTGGAGTCCCCCTCCTGCCGGGATCCTGGCGTCTGGTGAAGGACGGGGGCAGTCCGGCCCATCTCCAGGCGAGAATTCCCTCGAACGCCCCCACGCTCCCGGCCCATCCCGCCTTCACCCTGAGGAACCCGGCCGGCCAGGCGGATTCGCCGGGCTTCACCGTGACGCCCCTCGTGTCCCGCGTGGCGCTGCTGGCTGGAGACCTGGCCAGGCGCGACCTGCCCTGGACGATGGTGGACTACCCGGCCGTGAACCGTTCGTCCATCTACGACCTCAGGCTGCCGGTAGCGCCCATCTTCCACGCCTACCATCCCTTCGACAACCTTCGGCCCGGCGGGTGGTTCTCCGTCAAGGCGACCCTCAACCTGCAGCTGCCCGAAGTGTTCCGGGAGATCCTGCCGGCGCCGGTCCTGGCCGCGCTGGCCGCGCTGCCCCTGCCGGCCGCGCCCCTGGAGATCCTGTGCGTGAGCCAGAACCAGCCCTACACCGTCCCCATGCTGTTCCGTCCCCAGTACTTCCTCTATCCGGAGGCACCCACCCGCGGCGTGCCGGCCGATGACCGCGCGCGGACGGCGGGCATGGGCCTTTTCGGTGGGCCCGGGGCGCCTCCGTTCCATTTCCAGGGTCATGCCGCCGGGGCCTGGCTCACGGGCGCGGCGACCGGGACGTCGGTGCATGCGGCAGGCCCGGCCATGGACCGGCCCACGGCGATGATCTGCTCCCCCGACAACCTGCAGGTCGCGGGCCTCGATCCGGCGCAGACCCGGGCGGTCTGGTCCGTGGTGCAGGACGACCTCCACCCCACCCATCCCGGGCGAACCGCCGTAACCCTGCACCTCCTCCTGGACGACCCCGACCAGGAGGCCCTCGCGGCCGTGGCGGACTCGGCCACGACGGTCCAGGACCTGGTGGCCGGGATGGAGACCTTCGTCCCCGCCTCGCCCGCCACGGAGGCCCTGAAGGCCCTGGTGCGACCGCGCCTCGTCAGCGCCGTCCTGGGCCTCCCCGATGCCGCCGGGGTCCGGACCCTGACCCTCAACGGCTCGTCCTTCACCGGCGTCACGGCCGTGACCGTGGACGGCTTCCCGGTGAGCGGGTTCCATCTGGTGGACGACCAGCGGATCGACGCCGTGGTCCCTGCGGGCCTGGACGCCGCTCCCCATCATGGCTATGCCGTGCGCACCCTGCCGTTCCTGGAGGGCGCGGCCATACTCTGATGCCCAGCCACCGCGTCTGACTACCAGCCGTGGTGCTGCCTGAGGGCTTCGTAAAGTCCCACCGCCGCCGCCTGGGCCAGGTTCAGGCTGCGGTGGAACTCTCCGGTCATGGGGATCTTCACCAGCCGGCCGGGGTTGGCCTCCAGGAGCGCGGGCGGCAGTCCCACCGTCTCCCGCCCGAAGACCAGGCCGTCCCCATCCTGCCAGCGCACGTCCGTGTGCCGCCGGTCCCCCTTGGTGGTGAACAACCACAGCCCCATGGCGGGGTTGGCCGCGCGGAAGGCCTCCCAGCTATCGTGGTGGGTGGGGTTCAGCCGCTCCCAGTAGTCCAGGCCGGCCCGCCGCAGGTAGTAGTCCGAGGTGTCGAAACCCAGGGGATGGATGAGGTGCAGCCGGGTGTCGGTGGACACGCACAGGCGCCCGATGCTGCCGGTGTTCTGGGGGATCTCGGGCTGGCACAGGATGATGTTGAAGGGCACGGGCAACCTCGTCGTTCTCCCCATGATAACGAGGCATGGCTTCCCGCCGCGGAACCGCGCAAAATAGAGGGAACCCCGGAGCCCCGATGACCGACCCCAGCTGCCTTTTCTGCAGGATCGCCGCCGGGCAGATCCCCGCCACCCTCGTCCACGAGGATGCCGAGGTGGTGGCCTTCAAGGACATCGCGCCCCAGGCCCCCGTGCACCTGGTGCTCGTTCCCCGGGTCCACCTGGCCGGGCTCAACGACCTCACGGCGGACCTGGCCCCCCTGGTGGGCAAGCTGGCCCTGGTGGCCCAGGGGCTGGCCAAGGCCCATGGTTGCGCCGCCACCGGGTGGCGGCTCATCTCCAACTGCGGCCCCGACGCGGGCCAGACCGTCCACCACCTGCATTTCCACTTGCTCGGGGGGGCGCCCATGGCGGGCAGAATGGTCTGATGGAGAAAGCCACCCACCAGGCCACCAAGGAGCACAACACCACCCTGGTGTTGCGGACGATCTACCATACCGAGGCCCTGAGCCGGGCCGACATCGCCCGGGCCACCAGCCTCACCCGCACCACCGTCTCCGAAATCGTCGCGGACCTCCTGGAGGCCGGACTGGTGCAGGAGCTGGGCCTGGGGCCTTCCACGGTGGGCAAGCCCCCCATCCTCGTGGCCTTCCAGCCCGGCGCGAGGCAGCTCATCTGCGTGGACCTTGGCGGCGACGACTTCGAGGGCGCCCTGGTCAATCTCCGGGGGGAGGTGCTTCATCGGCACTCGGTGCCCCTGCACGGGGCCAAGGGGCCCATGGCCCTGGAGAAAGTGCACCAGCTCATCGACGAATTGTGGTCCCGGGTGGACGCGCCGGTGCTGGGCATCGGCATCGGCACCCCCGGGCCCGTGGATACGGACCGGGGCGTCATCCTCCGGGCCGTGAACCGCGACTGGGTGAACCTGGACCTGCGCGAGCTCCTGGCCAGCCGCTTCGGGGTGCCCATCCACATCGCCAACGACAGCCACGTGGCGGCCCTCGCGGAGAGCGCCTACGGGGGGCACGGCCGCTCCCCGAGCCTCGTCCTCATCAAGGTGGGCGAAGGCATCGGGTCGGGCCTGGTGCTGGGCGGCAAGCTCCATGCGGGCCAGGGCTTCAGCGCGGGGGAAATCGGCCACCTCTGCGTGGAGCGGGGCGGACTGCCCTGCACCTGCGGGAACCGGGGCTGCCTGGAGACCGTGGCCAGCGCGCCGGCCCTCCTGCGCAAGGCGCGGGAGGCGGCCCAGAGGGCACCGGCCTCCCCCTTCGGGAGGGCCGCCGCCCGCAAGGGGCTTTCGCTGGAGTTCCTGCGTGAGGCCTGCGCGGAGGGTGAGCCCCAGGCCCTGGCCCTGGTCGGAGAGCTTGGCACCCACCTGGGCATCGTGGCGGCATCCCTCGCCGGCGTGCTCAACGTCCATCGGATCGTGCTCTCGGGGCTGCCCGCGCTCTTCGGGGAGCCACTGCTGGCGGCCATGGGGACCGAATTGCGCCAGCGGATCCTGCCCGAGCAGGGGCGGGAGACCGAACTGGGCTTCTCCATCGTGGGCCCCGACATTGTCATCCAGGGAGCCTGCGCCCTGGTGCTGCGCAAGGAACTGAACCTCCCCTGAACCCGCCCCGCCCTGGAAAGAGCCCCCATGTTCAACCCTCCCCACCCCCTGACCTACACCGAAGCCATCCGGTCCTTCCTCCGGGAGGACTGGGGAACCCAGGACTGGACCACGGCCTCGGTGCCCGACCGCCCCATGACGGCCCGCGTGGTGGCCAAGGAGGATCTGGTCCTGGCGGGGCTGCCCGTGGCCGTGGAGGTCTTCCTGGCGGTGGATCCGGCCCTGCGGGTCGTCCTGGGGGCCCAGGACGGGGACCGGGCCGCCCCGGGCAGCGTGGTGCTGCGCATCGACGGGTCCAGCCGCGCCATCCTCATGGCCGAGCGGGTGATGCTGAACCTCCTCCAGCGGCTCTCGGGCACCGCCACCCTGACCCGGGCCTTCGTGGACGCCGTGGCGGGCACCGGCGCCCGCATCCTGGACACCCGCAAGACCACCCCGGGCCTCAAGGTGCTCGAGAAGTACGCCGTGCGCTGCGGGGGCGGAGTCAACCACCGGCTCACGCTCGGGGACGGTGTGCTGCTCAAGGAGAACCACATCGCCGCCAGCGGCGGCATCGCCCCCGCCGTGGCCCTGGCCCGGGCCGTGAGCCCCAACCTGGTGCGCATCGAGGTGGAGGCCGAGACCCTGGACCAGGTGCGGGAATGTCTTGCGCTCCCGGGGGTGGATGGCGTCCTCCTGGATCACATGACCCTGGCCCAGATGGCCGAGGCCGTGGCCCTGCGCGACGCCGCCGCGAGCCGGATCTTCCTGGAGGCCAGCGGGAACCTCGCGCTGGAACGAGCCAGGGCCGTGGCGGAGACGGGGGTGGACTTCCTCAGCGTCGGGGCCCTCACCCACAGCGCGCCGTCGGTGGACCTCAGTCTCCGGTTCTGAGTCCAAAAGGGATTCTGGTTAACGACAATAATTCAATCCTTCCTGGACGAAATTTCAAAAAAGTGCTGGCTCAACCGGCGCTTTGACTTGAAGTCCATCCTGCCCCGACTGCTCGTGGCGGCGGTCACCACCCCAGCCATGCCGCAGCGGTTGCTAAAGAATGCTTGGACGTCAGCGGTGGCCTAAGGTACCGCCCCGTCGGAAGCCCATCGGCACATGCGGGAACCAAGCAAACGCGGAGACGCGGAGATCTCGCGGAGGATCGCTGAAAAGATCAGGACCGGCTATGGACAACCCGCTTGATTCCTTCCTTGAGGGGCCATTGGCGGAAATTCAGCAGAAGGCCTGCCTCGAAGCCGCTGAAGCGGAGTTGTGAATTGACTTGGGCAAAGTGGGCATCCACCAGCGGGATCGGGTGGCTTCACGGGGGGCGGTCCGGCCGGGACGGGGGGTCAGGCGCCTGGCGCGGCGAGGAGGAGGCGCCGGAGGTAGTCCATGGCCCAGGACGCTCCCCGCACCTGCACTTCGTTCCGGCCTCCGTACATCTGGAAGGCCTTGTAGGCGTCCTGCCCCGGGCCGCTCACCGCCACCAGGCAGGTGCCGATGGGCGCGGGCCCGTCCTGGTCCTCGGTGGGGCCGGCGTTGCCCGTGACCGCCAGGCCCCAGGTGGTGCCCAGGCGCTCCCGGATGCCCCGGGCCAGGGCCCGGGTGACCGGCTCGGAAACCGTGCCGGAGGCCGCGATGAAGGCCGGGTCCAGGCCCGCCAGGGCCGCCTTGGCGGCGGGGGAGTAGACCGTGGCGCCGCCCTGGAAGACCGCGCTGGCCCCGGGGACGGAGGTGAGGCGGGCCGCGAGGTTGCCGCCGGGCATGCTCTCGGCCACGGCCAGGGTCTCGCCGCGCTGGCCGAGGATGGCCAGCAGCGCGTCCTCGAGGCCGCCGTTGGCGCCGGAGAACGCCAGGTCGACGCCCAGGTCCCGCCTGAAGTCCAGGGCGGCGGCCTCCAGGGCGGCGGGGTCCTGGCTCCGGGCCAGGAGCTCCACGTGGTGGAGGCCCGCCAGGATGGTCCAGGCCAGGCTCGCGTGGCGTTCCCTCAGGGGCCGGGTCCGCTCCTCCAGGGCGCTCTCCGGCCAGGACCCGAAGACCATGCGCAGGGTGCGCCACGGGGCCCCTCCCAGGGGCCTCAGGCGGGGCTCTGCGTGGTCCTCCCACATGATCTTCATCTCCCGGGGCACGCCCGGGAAGAGGATGATCCTGCGGCCCGGATGGCCCGGAGGGCTCTCCCAGTACACGCCGGGGGCGGTGCCCGCGGGGTTGCGCAGGGCCTCGGCCCCCAGGGGGATGAGGGCCTGCTTGAAATTGGCGGCGGGGGGGACGCGCTTGCGGGAGGCGTAGAAATCCAGGATCGCCTGGCGGGAGGGGGCATCCTCCACCAGGGGGGCGCCCAGCACCTCCGCCCACACTTCCTTGGTGAAATCGTCGAAGGTGGGGCCCAGGCCCCCCGTGCAGAGGATGACGTCGGACCGGTCCAGGGCCTCCCGGAACAGCCGGGCCAGGTCCTTCCGGGAATCCCCCACGGAGGTCTTGCGGTGCAGGGCCAGCCCCAGTTCACCCAGGCGTTCGGCCAGCCACACCGAGTTGGTGTCCAGGCGGGGGGTCTCAAGGAGTTCGGAACCGATGGCGATACATTCGATGCGCAGCATCCCTCCAGCCTAAACCAAAAAAACGGGGGACGGCGAACCGTCCCCCGTTTTGCGGTCCCGCCACCCCTCTCAGGCCTCGGTGAGCGCCTTCTTGCGGGCCTCGACGACCTTGTCGGCGTCGCGCCCTTCCAGCTCCTGCAGGTGGTGGAAGCCCCAGGTGAACGAGCCCACGCCCTGGGTCTGGCTGCGCAGCTCGACGATGATGCCCTGGAGCTCGCTCTGGGGCAGGTAGCCGTCCACGACATCCCAGCCTTCCCAGCCGGGCTTGGCGTCGTAGCCCAGGATCTGGCCGGCGCGGTGGCTGGTGATGATCTTCTGGGCCTTGGAGGTGTGCTCGGAGGGCACGGAGATGTGGATCTCGATGATGGGCTCCAGGAGCACGGGGCTGCACTGGGGCAGGCCCTCGTTCATGGCCACGCGGGTGGCGGCCTTGAAGGCCATCTCCGAGGAGTCCACGGTATGGAACGACCCGAAGAAGAGCACCGCCTCCACGTCCACCATCGGGAACCCCAGCGGGCCCTGCCGGCTGAACTCCAGGAAGCCGTTCTCCACGGCGGGGATGTAGTTCTTGGGAATCACGCCCCCGACGATGGTGTCGGAGAACTTGAGGCCCTCGCCCCGGACCCTGGGCTTGAACTCGATGTGCACGTCCCCGAAGGCGCCATGGCCGCCGGACTGGTGCTTGTACCGGCCGTGCTGCTTGATGGGCTTGCGGATGGTCTCCCGGTAGGGGATGGTGGGCTGGGAGGAGGCCACTTCCACGCCCCAGCGCCTGATGCGGTCCAGGGCCACCTTGAGGTGGATCTCGCCCTGGCCCCAGATCACCCGCTCCTGGGTCTCGGCGTTCTGCTCGAGGGTGAAGGAGGGATCCTCGTCGACGAGCTTCTGGGTGGCGCCCGAGAGCTTGACCTCGTCGCCGCTCTTGAGGCACTTGACCGCCAGGGCCGTCATGGGCTGCATGGGCTTGGGCCAGGCCAGCTCCACCGTGCCGTTCACGGTCAGCACGTCGCCCGTATGAACGGTCTCCATGCGGCTCAGGGCGACGATCTCGCCGGGGCCGCCCTTGGCGATCTTCTCCTGCTTGGCGCCGAAGGGGCGGGTGAGGGCGCTGGGACGGCCGACGGTGAAGGTCATGCCCTCCGCGACCTCCCCCCGCCACACGCGCGCCAGGGACTGCTTGCCCACGTGCTGGGCGTGCATGGTCTTCCACACCTGGAGCAGGACCTCGTTGCCGCCGGGGATGCCCAGGCGGCGGGCGGTGTCGGCGGGCTCGGGGCCTTCGTGGCGAAGGAGCTTGAGCAGGCGGCGGACCCCCAGGTCCTTGTCGGCCGAACCCAGGAGCACGGGCACGATCTGGTCGCCCCGGAAGCCCTTGGTGAGGGTGGCGAAGACCTCTTCCTTGGTGGGGACCTGCTCCTCCAGGAGCTTCTCCATGAGGGCGTCGTCCAGGTTCGCGATGGCCTCCAGCATCTCCTGGCGGGCCAGCATGGCCTCGTCCTTGATGGAATCGGGGATGGGCACCTCGTCGGAAGGATGGCCGGGGTTGGCCTTGAAGGCCCGTTCCAGGCTAAGGTCCTCGTAGCCGGTGATGAACGAGCCCGCGTGGATGGGGTATTCGCGCAGCACCAGGGGATGGGGGCTCATGGGCTGCAGGGCGCGCAGGGTCTCGGCGACCTTGCCGGGGTCGGTGAGGGTGTCCACCTTGTTGAGGAAGATGGCGTGGGGGATGCTGTGGTCGTCCAGGAGCTTGAGGATGGGGGCGGCCATGGCGGCCCGGGCGGGGTCCGCCTCGCACACCACGACGGCGGCGTCGGCCACCATGAGGGCGTTGACGCTCTCCTGGGAGAACTCCACGGAACCCGGGCAGTCGATGAAGGTCCAGGACTCGCCCAGGTAGGAGGCGGTGGCGACGGAGGCCTCCACGCTCATCTGGCGCGCCTTGGCCTCCGGCGATGCATCGCCGACGGTGTTGCCCTCCTTGACGGTCCCCTTCCTGGGGATGGCCCCTGAGGCGAAGAGCAGGCTCTCCAGAAGGGTGGTCTTTCCTGACATGTACGGACCCACGATGGCCGCAACACGTGGTGCTGATTGGGGCTTTGACACGGGTGTCTCCTTGGTTCTGCTGGGATGGAAATCGGTGATGTCATCTTTTCGTCACACGGGCCCAAAGGCAACCAAAAACCTGGGTCCACCCCCACCCGGGCGCAACCTGTGCGATAAGTCCGTGGCGAAGGCGTCTCAACGGACGAGGGGACAGCCGCAAGGACTTTTGTTAATTTTGAGTGAACTAGGGTATCAGTGTTCGGTATTAGTCCAAATCCGCGGACCAATCCTGCCTGCGCCGGGATGAACGGCGGGTCGGCCTTCACGGGAGGGTGATGAAAGCCCCCGGCCGCTCAGGGTGATCGTAGTTCTCCACCTGGACCTGCCCCTTGAAATAGGGGCCCTACTTCAGGATGTTGCCCGCCCACAGCCTTGCCAGGAACTCCAGGGCCGGAAGCACCAGGATGCCGTTGTCCAGCCTCCGGGGAAGGCCTTCCAGGCACACCAGGATCCGGGTTCCGACGTCAGGGTGCTCCGCCTGGATGGCCTCCAACCCTGCGGTGTGGTGGGGCCGTACCCGCTCCGTAGCCTTGACCTCGAGGGCGACCTCCAGATCGCCGAGCACGAAATCCACTTCGATGCCATTGGCCAGGCGCCAATAGCGGATGGTGTAGTGAAGCTGGGAATAGCTGGCGTGGGCCTGGAGTTCGTGGCAGATCCAGTTTTCGAAGGCCTTGCCGAAGACCTCCTGGCCAGGGGCGAGGTTTCTGCGCCCGAGCAGGCTGTTCACGCTGCCGACGTCATGGAAATAGAATTTCGGTGCCCGGATGACCCGGCGTTTTTCCCGGAGGGTGAACGCGGGTACAAAGGTCCCAAGCAACGTGTCCACGAGGATCTGGTAGTGCTCGCGCACGGTTGGAGCGGAGACGCCACACTCCCGGGCAATGTTCTCCAGATTGATGATCTCGGCATCACCCAGGGCGGCGGAGCGGAGAAAGTCGCTGAAGGCATTCAAATTCCTGACAAGCCCTTCCTGGGCGATCTCCTGGCGGAGGTAGTCCTCCACGTAGGCGCGCTGCGCAGGTTCCGGGTTCCTGGCGAGATAATGGCGAGGCAGGACACCGTGCTTCACGAACCGGACCAGGTCGACGTCCGAACCCACTTCCTGGGTGGTCAAGCCGAACATCTCAAAAAGCATGGCCCTGCCACCCAGGAGGTTCGCATGGCCCCGTCTCAGCTTTCTCGCGCTGGAACCGCACAGGCCAAAGACGAAGCCGTGCTCCACCATGAGTCTTTGAACTTCGTCCAGGAGCTGGGGCACCTTCTGGATTTCATCGATGAGGACAATGGGGGGCCTGGCGGGCAGAGCAAGGAGGTGTTCCCCCAGGCTGCCCGGGTCCCGGAAAAAGCGGAGGTAATCGGCGTTTTTAAGAAGGTCGAAGCGAAGGGCCGCTGGGAACCGTTCGAGCAGAAAGGTAGTCTTCCCAGTTTGCCGGGGACCCCATAGAAAAAAGGTCTCGGTGGTTTCGGCTGGGATGGGAACGGAACGGGGGTACATGCTTCAGTCTAGCTTGGCCAACTGGATACCCCAAGTCTTTACTTTTGTTTATCCAGATAAACAAAATGTCAATCTTGGATTATTTTATTTAAATCAATTCGTACAAGCATTTAAATATAATTACGCATAAATATAAATATTTAATGTTGAAATCGTGACCCAGCCACTCACGTGCCTCGACCCGGACCCGCCCTTTCCTCCAACGGCCCGCTGGATAGGCATCCCCTGCGCGCGCCTCGTTCCCGGCGCATGCAGCCAAAGGAGGGGTCCTACTCGGACAGCGAGAACGCGTCGTGGATCTCCGAGCCGGGGAAGGTGGCGCCAAGCCATTCATCCAGCTCGCTGGGGGACCCGAACAGCTGCTCGGCACCGGCGCCCGTGAGCTCCATGGCGCTGCCGAAGCCGTAGGTGACGCCCAGGGGGGTCAGGCCGTTGGCCTTGCCCGAGGCCAGGTCGTCTGCCCGGTCCCCGACCATGTAGCCACCCGCCTTGACGACGCCCTGGCGGCGCAGGTTGGCGAGGACGTCGGCCTTGGACTTGCAGCGGTCCGTGGGGGCCGAACCGAAGACCTCGTCGAAGGCGAGCAGGAGGTCGAATTCATGCAGCACCCGCCTGGCATAGCGGGTGGGCTTCACCGTCACCAGGTACAGGCTGTGGCCCTGGCGGCGGAGCCGGGTCAGGAGGAGGGGGATGCCGTCGTAGACCCGGTGCAGGGGGATGCCGGAGGCCTCGAAATGTGACCAGTACAAGGCGATGGCCGCGTCCAGGCGGACGGGGTCCTCCAGCCCGGGCAGGGTGGACAGGAGTTCGCCCGCGCCCAAGCCCACGGAGCGGCTGATCTCCTCCCGGGGGGGGCAGGGGAGGTCCAGCTCCCGGCAGGTCAGGTCCACGCAGTGGACCATGGCCCGCAGGGGGTCCACCAGCGTGCCGTCGAGATCGAAACAGATCAGACCCATGGGACCCTCCACGCAAGATGACTAGTGTCGATAAGCCTTGGTGCATTCCTCGATGAACGCGAGGGCTTCGGCCTTGCCTTGCCACCCGCCGCTGATGACGTCCTTGGATTCCAGATTCTTGTAGGTGAGGAAGAAGTGCTCCACCTCCCGGAGCAGGTGGGGGGGCAGGTCGGCCAGGGTCTGGACGTGCATGTAGTTGGGATCCGAGGCCGCAACGCTGAGGACCTTGTCGTCCTGGCCCTTGTCGTCGGACATGCGCAGCACGCCGATGGGACGGGCCTCGATGATGACGCCGGGATAGGTGGAGCCGACGATGAGCACGAGGATGTCGCAGGGGTCCCCGTCCGGCGCCAGGGTGTGGGGGATGAAGCCGTATTCGGCAGGGTAGTGGATGGGGGAGTAGAGCACCCGGTCGACCTTCACGAGGCTGGTGACGTGGTCGATCTCGTACTTGATCCGGGAGCCGTAGGGGATTTCCACGACCGCGTTGACCACCTCGGGCGCATTCTTCCCAGGTCCGATCATGTGCAGTGACATCAAGCCTCCCTCAACACTTCATGGGTCCGACCCCTCATGGTCGCATATTCCCTCAGCCGGCGGGGAGCCTCAGGGATACTTTCGTCCCCCGGTCCAGCTGGCTTTCAATGTTCATCAAGCCCTTGTGGGCCATCAGGATCCGGTGGCTTACCGCCAGGCCCAGGCCCGTCCCGCCCCCGAAGGTGGTGTAGAAGGGGTCGAAGATGCGGGAGATGGCCTCGGGGGCGATGCCGCACCCGTTGTCCTCCAGGGTCAGCCGCCACTGGGGGCGGCCCTCCACGGCCTCCCTGCGGGCGGTGAGGGCGAGCCGGGGCTCCCTGCGCCCCTCCAGGGCCCGGGCCCCGTTCTGGAGGAGGTTCGTGGCCACCTGGCGCATCAGGTCCGGATCCGCGCACCAGGACGCGGCCTGGGGGATGCGGTTCTCCCAGCGGACGTCGTCGGGGAGGTTGCTGCTCTTGCGCACGGTCTCCCAGAACTCGGCCAGGGGAAACACCTGGGGCTTGGGGGTGAGGTCGCGGCTGAAGGTGAGGGTGTTGGCCACCAGGTTGTTGAGGCGGTGAACGCTGCTTTGGATATGTTGGGCTAGCTCGGCTTGTGCAGGCATGGCGGCGAGGTCCTCCACCAGCATGCCCGCGAACAGGGACAGGCTGCCCAGGGGGTTCCGGATTTCGTGGGCCAGCTCGGCCGCCATGAGCCCCATGGCCTGGAGGCGTTCCTCGCGGCTGGCCTGCTGGGCCCTCAGGTGGGCCTCGGTGACGTCCCGGAGGGTGATGATCTGGCCGGTGTCGGTGGGGCGGTTCTCCTGCTCCATGAACCGATCCTGGCCGTCCGGATCCTTGAAGACCCGCAGGCCCGGGGGGGCATCGGGCTCCCAGGGGGCCGGGCCGTCCTGGAAGGTGCCCTGCAGCCCCTTGTTCCGGTTGGTGAAGCGCAGCTCGCCGTGGACGCCCACCACCCAGATGGCGTACGGGACCGTCTCCAGCACCGTCTGGAGCTCGTTGCCGAGCTGGAGCAGCTGCTGCTGGAGGGACTCGTAGCGCTGCTGGAGCTGCTCGGAGGCCTGGGTGAAGGCCGCGAAGGCCGCCATGAGCTGCTGGGGTTCGGGAACGACGGTCATGGCCTGCCCTCCAGGATGTTCATGGCCTTGAAGCCTCCATCGGGTCGCTCCACTCCCGGCGGAGCTGCCCGTAGTGCGTTTCCAGGAAGGCCAGTCGGCGCTCGGCCTCCTCGCGGCCGGCCTGGGTGTTCATGCTGCGCACGATGCCACGGGCCAGCTCCAGCCAGGCCAGGCCCCGGTCCAGGATGCCGGCGGTGTCCACGGGCCGGAAGGCGGGGGCGATGCAGCCATAGTGGACGAGGCTGGCCGCGCCGAGCTTGCTGAGCTTGTCGCAGTCCCAGAGGCAGGCGGTCGCCACGGGCTCAAGCCGGTGGGTGAGCTCCAGGCCCACGTGGTGTTCGATGGCATGGCGCACCGCCGGCACCTTGGCGGCCGGGAAGTCGGACCCGGCCAGGATCCCTGCCACCGCTTCGCTGGCGTCCCGGGCGTGGTGGTCCCGGGCCCTGGGTTCGGCCAGGGCCTTGCGGCAGTCATGGAGCCAGGCCGCGCACTCCACCACCTCCGGATCGGCCTGGGCCATGGGAGCCAGCCAGCGAGCAAGCTTCACCACCGCCAGGGTATGTTCGAAGCGGTAGTCGAAGGGCGGGGCGGCGATGACCTCCCGGCCTTCGCCCGCGCCATCCGTCCCGTCAGACGTGGTGCCTGGGCCCAGGTCAGCCCGCGCAAGCCCCCAGAAGCGGTTGGCGTCCGCCCGGGTCTGGACCCTCAGGGTCTGTTCGCACCGCTCTCGCCATGGGGTCATCCCCCTAGTGTCGCACATGGGCCCGGAGCGCGTCAGCGGTCCGGGCGATCTCTTCGTACATCGGGCGGTCATGCCAGGGGGGGCAGGCCTGGGCGAGGCGGTTCCGCAGGGGCTTGAGGCCCTCGGCGGGCTCCAGGCCCAGGATCCGGACCCCCTCGAGGGCCATGCGGGCCTCCAGGGCCAGCACCTGCTCCAGGGCCTCCACGGCGCGCCAGAGCTTCCGGGCGGCGATGGGGCCCATGCTCACGTGGTCCTCCTTGCCCGCGCTGGTGGGGATGGAGTCCACGCAGGCGGGGTGCGCCAGGAGCTTCATCTCGGAGACCAGGGCCGCGGAGGTGACGTGGGCCATCATGAACCCGGATTCCAGGCCGCCGTTCTGCGTGAGGAAGGCCGGGAGGTCGGAGTAGGCGGGGTTGACCAGACGCTCCTGGCGGCGCTCGGAGATGCTGGCCAGGTCGCAGGCCGCGATGGCCAGGAGATCGCAGGCGAAGGCGGGGTACTGGCCGTGGAAGTTCCCGCCGCTCCGGCTCTCCTGGGTGTCGGTGAAGATCATGGGGTTGTCGGTGGCGCTGTTCAGCTCCCGCCGCAGGATCTCCCCGGCGAAGGCCAGGGCGTCGCGGGTCACGCCGTGCACCTGGGGGATGCAGCGCAGGGAGTAGGCGTCCTGGACCCGGGCGCACCCGGCGTGGCTTTCGGCGATCTCGCTGGTCTCGCCCAGGATCCGGAGCATGTTCGCCGCCACCTCGAGCTGGCCGGGGTGGGGCCGGGCCTTGTGGATGCGGACGTCATAGGGCGCCCGGGTGCCCCGGAGGGCCTCCAGGGTCAGCGCCGCGATCTCGTCGGCCAGGGGCACCAGATCCAGGAGCCGGGCCACGGACAGATTGCCGATGGCCGTGATGAGCTGGGTGCCGTTGATGAGGGCGAGGCCCTCCTTGGGTTCCAGGGTGATGGCCGCGAGACCGGCCCGGGCCAGGGCCTGGCCGCCGGGGACCTTGGCCTCGCCCTCCCAGGCCAGTCCTTCGCCCACCAGCATGAGGGCCATGTGGGCCAGGGGGGCCAGGTCGCCCGAGGCCCCCACGCTGCCCTGGCAGGGGACGACGGGGAGGACGCCCTTGTTGAGGCACTCCGCCAGCAGCTGGATGGGTTCCGGGCGGATGCCGGAGTGGGCCTTGAGCAGGCAGTTGATGCGGGCGGCCATGAGGGCCCGGGTCTGGTCCTTCGGCAGGGGCTCGCCCACGCCGGCGGCGTGGCTGCGCACGAGGTTGAGCTGGAGCTGCGCGAGCTGGCCGGGGGGGATCACCACGGTGGCGAACTGCCCGAAGCCCGTGTTGATGCCGTAGACGGTGCGCCCCTCGCCGAGGATCCGTTCGATCACGAGGCGGTTCTCGGCCACCAGGGCCAGGGCGCCGGGGTCGAGGGCGACGGTCTCCCCGTCGGCGATGCGGCGCAGGCTCGACGCGTCCAGGTCGTTGCCGGTCAATAGGATCATGATTTCTCCAAGAAATGCCTAGCCCGGAATGGCCGTGTCCGCTGGCGGCCGGAGCAGGCCCACGGCCAGCACGAGGCCCAGGACCAGGAAACCCGACGCCACCCAGTAGGGGGCCTTGTAGCCGAATTCGGCGAAGGCGTAGGTGCCCACCAGGGGCCCCACGATCCGCCCCACGGTGGACATGGAACTGATCACCCCGAAGAGTCCGCCCTGTTCGTCGGGCGGCGTGAGCTGGCTGGCCAGGGCGGACGTGGCGGTGGTGTTCATGCCCGAGCCCCAGACCAGGGGCACCATGATCAGCAGGAAGGGCGCCTCCCAGGGGAGGTAGGGGATGAAGGGGAGGCTGGCGGCCATGAGGGCCAGGCCCGTGAGCAGGGCGATGCGTTCCGGCACCCGTTTGGCCACCACCCGCACCAGGCCCCCCTGGTAGATGACGATGAGGATGCCGATGAAGGCGAAGATGAACCCGACCTGCTGCTGGCCGAAATTGAACCTGCGGGCGCACAGGAGGCTGTAGGTGCCTTCCATCATGGCGAAGCCGGTCATGGCCAGGAAGGCGATGAGGAGGATCTGGGGCATGCCGGGCCGCTTCAGGGCGTGCCTGAGGGCGTGGCCGCGGCTCTGGATCTGCCGGGCATGGACCCTGGCCTCGGGCACGAGGGTCTCGGGCAGCCAGAACAGCACCAGCATGGAGGCCATCAGGCTCATGCCCGAGGCCACGAAGAAGGGCAGGTGCCAGCCGTAGTTGAGGAGCATCTCCTTGCCGGCGTGGGACCCGGCCAGGATCCCCGCCAGGGCCGGGCCCAGCACGAAGCCCAGGCCGAAGGCGGCCCCGATGATGCCCAGCGCCTTCGAGCGTTCCTTGGGCGAGGAGGAATCCGCCATGGCCGCCTGGGCCACGGAGATGTTGCCGCCCGTGATGCCGTCCAGGACCCGGGCCGCCAGGACCCACTCGAAGCGCCCGGTCATCGCCATGATCACGTAGGCCAGGCAGGTCCCCATGAGGGAGACCCACAGCACCGGCCTGCGGCCCACCAGGTCCGAGATCCGGCCGAGGATGGGGGCGGCGATGAACTGCGCGATGGGGTGGATCACCAGGACCACCCCCGCCCAGATGGCGAAGGAGTCCTTGAGGTTGAGCGCATGGTTCACCCAGCTCATCCAGGGGGAGGGGTGGAGGGCGAGGCTCTTGGCATACAACGGGAGGATGGGGATGACGATCCCGAAACCCAGAAGGTCGACCACGACGGTGCAGAAAATGGCCAACTGGGCCCGTTTTGATGGCTGCATGAAGTCTCCAACCTTCTAACATACAGAATCGGGCGCTCCCTTTCACCTGCCAGGATTGCCCCGGGTTCCGCCAGCCCGGACTGCGGTCCGGTTCCGGTGGCGGCTGCCCCTGCTATCATGATAAAGTAAATATTAATGTTGAAGGAGTTGGCTTCATGGCCCTGTGGCACGCCGAGCACACCCTGGACACTTCGGCCGAACCCGCCGAAGTGTGGAGGCGGCTCCTCGAGGTGGGCACCTGGCCGGAATGGGACTCGGGAGTCACCTGGGCCGAGCTGGACGGCCCCTTCGTTTCCGGCGCCCGCGGCCGGATGAAGCTCCTGGGCGAAGGGGCGCGGACCTTCCGCCTGGCCGGGGTGGTGGACAACAGCACGTTCACGGCCCTGGTGAGCCTGTTCCTGGCCGAGATCCGCCACATCCACGGCCAGGAGCCCAGCGACCTGGGCACCCGCATGACCCACCGGGTGGAGATCCAGGGTCCCCTGTCGTGGTTCTATGGCCTGACCCGTGGCCGCAAGCTGAGGGAGGGCCTGGCGCCGGGCCTGCGCAGCCTGGCCCGGATCGCCTCCAGATAGTCCCTGACGGCTTCAGCCTACGGGTGGTTCCGTCCTTGCCACGGCGCCCCATGGCGGACCAGGGCGGCCACGAAGGCCCGCACATCCTCCCCTGTGGAGTCGAAGGCGCACATCCAGCGCACCAGGCCGGCCGCCTCGTCCCAGGGCCAGAAGAAGGTCTCCTCCTGGAGCGGAGCCAGGAGCGCGGGCGGGATCCGGGCGAAGACGGCGTTGGCTTCCACGGGGAAGGCCACCTGGACGAAGGGGAGATCCCGCACGGCGGCCTCGAGGGCCCTGGCCGCGGCGTTGGCCCGCGCGCCGTTGTCGATCCAGAGGCCGTCCTCCAGGAGGGCCTCGAACTGGGCGGCGGTGAAGCGCATCTTGGAGGCCAGCTGCATGGCGTGCTTCTGGAGGTAGGGGTAGTCCAGGCCGAGGCCCTCCTTCAGGAAGACCACCGCCTCGCCGCCCAGCATGCCCTGCTTGGTGCCGCCGAAGCTCAGGGCGTCCACCCCGGTGTCCAGCAGCATCTCCCGGGGGCCCGCGCCGGTGGCGGCCACGGCGCAGCCCAGGCGCGCGCCGTCCACATGCACGCCCAGGCCATGGGCGTGGGCCATCCGGACCAGGGTTGCCAGTTCGTCGACGGAATAGACCGTGCCCAGTTCCGTGGGCTGGGTCAGGGTCAGGGCCACGGGGACCGCCCCGTGGACGCCGTGCCCCTTGGCCAGCACCTCCGCCAGTGCCCCGGGTTCGAGCTTGCCGTTCCGGCTGGGCAGGGGCAGGAGCCGCATGCCCAGGAAACGCTCGGGGGCCGTGCTCTCGTCGTTGCACAGGTGGGCCACGTCGGTGCAGAGCACCGCGCCGAAGGAGCGCGCGAAGGGCATGAGGGCCGTCACGTTGGCGCCCGTGCCGTTGAAGACGAAGTGGGTCGCCACCTTGCGGCCGAAGAGGTCGTCGAAGGCGGCCCGGGCCCGGGCGGTCACGGCGTCCTCGCCGTAGGCTTCGGCATGGCCATGGTTGCAGGCGAGGATCCGCTCCATGATCCGGGGGTGTACGCCGGCGAAATTGTCGCTGGCGAAGCCCCGGGGAAAGGTGTCTGGGCTTGGGCTGGGTTCGGTCACGTCACATCCTGGTGAGGACTCCAGGTCCGGGCTTCGCCCGGGCATGGAGTGGGGGTTTGGAGGGACGTAGAGCGAGCAACCTGAGCGGGCGGTCCCCCCATTGTTATATCAGCCCCTGTCAGGATTTCTTGGCGGCTGTCCCCAGGTAGCGGCGGAGTGCGGCCTCGGTGTCGGGGTTCCTCATCCCGGCGTCGCGGCAGACCTTGATGGCGTCCTCAAGGTGCATGCCCTTGTCCAGCACCAGCCAGGCACAGGCGGCCGCGGCGGCGCGGTTGCCGTTGGCGCAGTGCAGGAGCACCCTGGCCCCGTAGGGGAAGCCGCCCAGGAGTTCGCGCACGAAGGCGAAGTCGCCGGGAGGCGGGGTGCGGGACAGGGCGTAGCGCATGTAGCTGGCCCCCACCGCGGTCAGGGCGGCGTTCTCGTCCGTGCCGCCGAGCTCGGCATCCCCCCGGAAATCGATCACCTGGGTGATGCGCAGGCGCTTGATTTCGGCAAAGGTCGCGGCGGTGGGAACCCCCAGGAGCACGTGGAGGCCGTGGCCCAGGTCCACCATGGCCGGGGCCGCCTCGGAGGCCGCCGGTGGCGGCGGGTTCGGCACCGCGGGCGCCGGAACTTGCGGGTCCTGCAGCAACAGGGCCGGAACGAGAAGGAGCGAACAGGGGAACATGACCGCCTCCGCGGGAACGCCTGGGCCGGGCCAGGGGAGTTGGCGGATCGTGGCGGATGGGCATCAGCCTTCCGGCGGATGCTCCGCCTCGGCTGGACTGCAGAGTCACCACCCGTCAGGGAGAGTCTCCGCACTTCCCAATATGGAACGGGGAAAAGGTGAATCAATCATTTCTCTCTGATTTTCCCAAGGTTGTGACCAAAGAGACTTGCCAGGTCCGGGAACTTGCAGGGGGAGTTCCTGCACTTGGATCGTGGAACGTCGCTAAGGCGTGCCTTTTCTTTAGGAGCGTGGCATGAGCTCGGTCAGACCGGGAACGGCGGACTTCGGCCCCATCCGGGGCTTCTTCTGGCCCATCCACCGCCACGAGTTGAAGAAGATCCTGCCGATGCTGATGCTCTTCTTCTTTATTTCCTTGGTTTATTCATTGCTTCGCAACACCAAGGACACCCTCGTGGTCACGGCCGAGGGCGGGGGCGCCGGCCTGATCCCCTTCCTCAAGGTCTACGGCACCATCCCCTGCTCGATCCTCGTCATGCTGGGCTACGCCAAGCTGAGCAGCTGGTTCCCCAAGCGCACGGTGTTCATGCTGTCCATCGCCTTCTTCATGGCCTTCTTCCTGCTCTTCGCCCTCGTGTATCCGCACCGGGAGGTCCTGGAACCCGCGGCCTGGGCCGCGAAGTGGCAGGCCGCCCTGCCCGGGGGCCTGGGCTACCTCGTGGCCATGGTGCGCCACTGGGTGCTGGCCCTGTTCTACGTCATGTCCGAATTGTGGGGCAGCATGGCGCTGTCCCTGCTGTTCTGGGGCTTCGCCAACGACATCACGGCCGTCTCGGAATCCAAGCGCTTTTATGCCCTCTTCGGCATCGGCGCCAACCTGGCGCTCATGGCCGTGGGGGCCGTGAACCACCTCGTCCACCGCATGGGGGACCTCCTCTCCCGGGTCCTCCCTATGACCGGATGGAACGCCTACCTGTACGCCCTGGTCCTCGTGGTGCTCCTGTGCGGATTGGCCATCCTCGGCCTCTACCAATGGATCCACGCCCGGGTGCTCACGGATCCGCGCTTCGCGGCCTCCGTGGATCCCGAGGCCTACCAGGGCAGGCGTCCCTCCGTGCCCTTGAAGGAGGCGTTCCGGACGCTGATGAAGTCCCGGTACCTCCTCTACATCACCACCCTCGTGCTGGCCTACGGCATCGCGATCAACCTCATCGAGGTGACGTGGAAGAACCAGCTGGGGCTGCGCTTCCCGGAACCCGGGGCCTACCAGGACTACATGGCCGGCTTCTCCATGGCCACCGGGTGCGCCACGGTGTTCCTGATGTTCTTCGTGTCGAGCAACGTGATCCGGAAGTTCGGCTGGACCGTGGCCGCCCTCATCACGCCGGTGGTGCTCCTGGCCACGGGGATGGGCTTTTTCGGGTTCGTGCTCTTCCAGGGGGTGCTGGGCTCCTGGCTGGCGGGGCTGGGCACCACCCCCAACGCCATGGCCGTGCGCCTGGGGCTTGTCCAGAACGTCATGAGCAAGTCTTCGAAATACAGCCTGTTCGATCCCACCAAGGAGATGGCCTACATCCCCCTGGACCAGGAGAGCAAGGTGAAGGGCAAGGCCGCCATCGACGTGGTCGGCGGCCGCCTGGGCAAGGCCGGCGGCTCCCTGATCCAGCAGGTTCTCATCGCGGTCTTCGGCTCCCTGGGCGCGGCCACGGGTCCGATCGCGGTGATCCTCTTCGCCGTCATCGGCGCCTGGATCTGGGCGACCCTGGGCCTGGGCAGGGCCTTCCGCCGCCGCACCGCCGGACCCTCCGGCGAGACCATCCCGGTCCCCTAAAGCCCCTCGGCCTGCCTGCGCAGGAGGGTGAAGTGCACCCTCGTCCGCAAGGTGAAGCCCAGCTCGTGATAGAGCCCGATGGCGGAAGCATTGTCGCTCAGGCAGTGGAGGAAGGGCACCTCCCCGCGGGTCGTGACGGCCCGTATGAGGGCGGTCATGAGCGCGCGGGCATGGCCGCGGCCACGGTGGTCCGGGTGCGTGCATACGGCGCTGATCTCCGTGAAGCCGTCCAGGCCCATGCGCTCCCCGGCCATGGCCACGAGCCGGTTGCCGTCCCGCACGCCCAGGTAGGTGCCCAGTTCCAGGGTCCGGGGGCCGAAGGGGCCGGGCCGGGTGAGTTCGACCAGCGCCATCATTTCAGGCACGTCGTCGACGTCGAGCCGCAGGAGGTCCCCCCGGTCCGGGTAGCCCGGCATGGGCCCCCGTTCCCGGCCCAGCATCTGGTCGATGGTCGTGGCCATCAGGGTCTCGAAGGGGGCGGGAGCCACGATGGCTTCGGCCTGCACCAGGGCCAGGGGCACCCCGGGGACGGCCAGCGCTGCCAGGGCCTGGAAGCTCCCGGGAGTGCCATCGGGCAGGGCGGCGAAGGGGGCGACCTGGGCCGGATAGCGCCACACCGCCGGACCCCCTTCCGCGAAGGGACGGTGGCGGGTCGTCAGGGCCGACCAGACGGGGTGGTCCAGGGGGTGGGCGGGGCTTGGTGCCGGGTCGAGCCTTGCGGTCACGGCTGGTTCTCCTGCGCTGGAAGGGCGGGGGGGGTGGCACGGTTGCCTTTGGCCGTCTTTTTCGACTTGCCCTTCCCCGGGTGGAATTTCGCCAGATAGTCCTCCAGGGCCGCGTCCAGGCCGACGTCCTGCTGGGCCGCCTCGGACATGAACCACTTGTGTTCGAGGACCTGGCAGTACCGTTCCGCCGCGTCGGCCTCGGTCGTGACCAGGGAGCCCAGCCTGCCCAGGGTCGGGTGCCAGGAATCCGTGAGCCAGCGGAACGCGGCCACGGACAGCGGCAGTTCGCGCTTGGTCTCCAGGGCGAGCCGTGCCTTGAGCTCGGCGATCTCGTTGAGGATGAGTTCGGCCTGACCCTCCTGGGCCACCAGGCCGGTGAGGTCGTGGAGGCGGTGACGGTGGTAGTCCCGGTCCGTCACCACGGTGCGCATGGCCAGCTTGTCCTTTTCCCCCGTGGCGATGAGCTTGATCTCCTGGACGGAGAAGCCCAGGGCGTTCAGGGCCCGCACGCGCTCCTGGATGCGCCAGCGCTCACCCGCGCCCACGATCACCTCCCGGTTCACCTCGGCCCAGAGGCAATCGTAGCGGCGCCGGATGTTGCCGCCGAAGTCCTCGGGCCGCAGGTCCTCGGGCAGGCGGGTGACCATGGAGATGTCCAGCAGGTCGCCGCCCACGTTGTCCTCCATGATCATGAGGTCCTGGCGGCGCTGGCCGTCGGAGAGGGTGGGGTGGATCTCCGAGGTCTCGGCGTCCACCAGGTAGGCGCCCAGCTCTCCCGCGTCCCGCCGGAAGAGCACGTTGGACAGGGAGCAGTCGCCCCAGTACACCCCCGCCAGGTGGAGGCGCACCAGGAGCCCGGCCATGGCGTCCAGGAGGCGCTCCCGGTAGCGCTCCAGCCCCGGGCTCAGGAACAGGACACGGTAGGGATGGGAGGCGTCGAGGTAGCGCGTCACCAGGAGGCTGACCCGGGTGCCGTCCGGCCGCGTGGCCAGGGCGTGGCCCACCGGTTCCACGGAGGGCAGGCTGCGGGCGCCCATCTCCAGGAGGAGGGCGTACTCGTGCTCGGCCAGCCCCTCGGGAAGCTCCTTGATGGCATACATCGCCGTGTCCCCGTAGCTGACGAACTGGACCTCGTGGCGGGAGAGGCCGCGGGCGAGCTCGATGGAACGGTCCGTCGCCTCCGGCCAACGGGCCAGCTCCACCTCCCAGGGCAGATCCAGGAAATCCGTGTGGCCGGGGCGCACGAGGATGGAGATCAGGCCTGCGGTTTCGGGTGGCTGCAAGGGGGGCCTTTCGGTTGCCTGCTCCATCATCGCTGAAGTGTTGGAAGGATGGTAGTTTCGAGTCCGGCCTCACGCGCGCAGCAGCTCCCGCAGCGCGGCCGCGTCCAGTCTCGCGGGCGTGCCTGCGCCCTCCAGGAGGTCGTCGGCCAATTGGCGCTTGCGGGCGTGGAGGGCGACGATCTTCTGCTCGATGGAGCCCTTGAGGACGAGGCGGTAGATGGTGACGGGGCGGGTTTGGCCGATGCGGTGGGCGCGGTCGGAGGCCTGGTCCTCCACGGCGGGGTTCCACCAGGGGTCCATGTGGATGACGTAGTCCGCGCCGGTGAGGTTGAGCCCGGTGCCGCCGGCCTTGAGGCTGATGAGGAAGACGTCCCCTTCGCCCCCCTGGAAGGCGGCCACGGCCGCGGCGCGGGCCCTGGCCGGGGTGCCGCCGTCCAGGTAGAGGCAGGGGACGCCCTGGAGCTCCAGGGCCTTGCGCAGGAGGGTCAGGTGGTCCACGAACTGGCTGAAGACCAGGGCCCGGTGCCGGTTCTCGCGCAGGTGGGCCAGGAGCTCCAGGAAGGCGGCGGCCTTGGAGGAAGGGATGCCGATGCCGGGCTGGGCCAGTTCCGGGTCGCAGCAGGCCCGGCGCAGGCGCATGATGGCCGCCAGCACCTGGAGGGCCTGGCCCTCGTCGGCTTCGGCCAGCTCCTCCAGGCTCCGCTGGCGCAGGGCCTCCAGGAAGGCGGCTTCCTCGGGGCTGGGCTCCACCTCCAGGGTGATCTCGGTGCGGGAGGGGAGCTCGTCCAGCACCTGGGCCTTGGTGCGGCGCAGCAGGAAGGGGCCCACCAGGCGCTTGAGGCGCTTCATGGCCTCGGGATCGGCGTCCCGTTCGATGGGCACCTGGAAGCGCACCTGGAAAGTCTCCCGGGAGCCCATGAGGCCGGGGTTGAGGAAGCGCAGGAGGTTCCACAGCTCGCCCAGGTGATTTTCCACTGGCGTGCCGCTGAGCACGAGGCGGAAGCCCGCCTGGAGGGCCATGGCGGCCTTGCTGCGCTTGGTGAAGACGTTCTTGATGGCCTGGGCCTCGTCGAGGATGACGGTGGACCATCCCACCTTGGCCAGCGGTTCCGCCTCCTGGTGCAGCAGGCCGTAGCTGGCCACCACCACGTCCATGGGGCCGGCCTGGGCCAGGAGCCGCTCCCGGTCGTGCTCGGCGAGGTTGGACAGGCGCAGGGCCGGGGCGAAGCGGGCGGCTTCCTGCTGCCAGTTGGCGCAGACGCTGGTGGGGGCCACCACCAGGGCCGGCCCCCCGCCGCCCCGGGCCAGGAGGACGCCCAGGGCCTGGAGGGTCTTGCCCAGGCCCATGTCATCGGCGAGGCAGGCCCCCAGGCCCGCCTCGGCCAGGCGCATCATCCACTGGTAGCCCGCGAGCTGGTAGCCGCGCAGCTCCGCCTCCAGCGTCGACGGCAGGGACGGCTCCAGGGTCATGGCCCGGCGCACCCGCAGGGCGAGGGCCTGGTAGGCCCGGTCGCCCTGGAAGGACTCCAGCCCCTCCCCGAGGTCCCCCAGCACCGCGGCAGCCCCCAGGTGCAGGCGCAGACCCGTAGTACGGGCCTGGCCCAGGGCGTTGAAGTCCAGGAGGCGGCGGCGGAAGGCCCGGCTCAGGGCCAGGAAGGTGCCGTCGGCCATGGGCACGAAGCGCCCCGCCGTGGTGTCCACCAGGTTCAGGAGGGCCTTCAGGTCCATTACCTTGGCTCCGTCCACGCGCAGCTCGCCCTCCAGGTCCAGCCAGCCGCCGGTGGCCGAGGCCTTGAGGCGCATGGATTCCAGCCCAACCGGCCGGGGCGCCTTGAGGGTCTCGCCCTCGGGCCAGACCACCGGCACGTCCGCCTTGACCGCCTCGGCCTGCAGCAGCAGCTCCAGGCAGGCCTCGGGGTCGGCCAGGCTCCAGTCCCAGCCTTCCGTCTCTCCAAGGGCGGGCAGCGCCCCCGCCAGGTCCAGGGCCAGCCGGGCCTCCTCGTGGAGGTCCCTGCGGACCAGGAGGCGCCGGCCTTCCTGCTCCACCACGAGGGTGGCCCCGCCCTGGCCGGGCAGGAGGGCCGGGCCCCCGGCCACGGGGTGGACCCGCACCTGGATGCGCAGGCCGTCGCCCGAAGGCACCAGGACCAGGGTGGGGCCGCACCGGCCCTGGACCTGCTCGAGCCCCGCCCGGGCCGAGGCCTGAGCGCCCAGGCCCACGTCGGAATGGATGTCCACCAGGGGGGCCACGGCGGCCAGGGTCCGCAGCACCCGCTCCTGGGCCGAGGCGGGCACGACCAGCTTCTCGCCCAGGAGCTCCCGCAGACGCTGGTGCTGCTCCTGGAAGACGAAGATCCGCCGCCGGCGGGGGCCCTCCTCCAGGGCGAGGACGTTGCCTTCCCCGGGCTCGGGCTCCAGCTTGAGTTCCAGGGCGTCGCCCCTCAGGCGCACCCGCAGCTCGGGCTTGCCTTCCACCAGGTCGGTGGGCGTGAAGCCATCGGGGCCTTCCCAGTGCACGATGGGGTGGCCCACCAGGGCCGCCAGGGCCTCGGCGCCGTCCACCTCGAAGGCCAGGGAGCCCCAGAGGCGGTCCACCTTGATGGCGCCGATGACCTTGTGGTCCTGGGCGGTAAGGTAGTCGTAGGCCCGGGTTTGCTCCCGGAGCTTCTGGAGGCTCACGGCCCGGCCCCGGGTCCACTGGCCCTTGGCGTCCACCTTCTGTTCCCGGGCCTGCACCTCGTAGCCGCCGTAAGGGCTCGCCTTGACGAACCAGGCCAGACGCGCGGCCTTCGAGGCGCCGCGGTCCGGTCCACCGGTGCCCATGCGGGCCAGGCTGTCCAGGACCCGCTCCCAGGCGGCCTCCCGGGGCACCAGATCCAGCAGGGGGCTGGGGTGCGGCGTTTCGCCGGCCAAGCGGCGGACCAGCTCCGCGATCTCGGCCGCAAACCAGCCGAAGGGCAGGGGGGCGAGCGCCCGCAGGGCCCGCACCGGCAGGTCGGGCGGCGTGGTCTCCCCCCCCAGGTGGGAGGCGATGGCGGCCAAGACCAGGCCGAAGGGGGTGAGGTCCCGGGGCAGGCGCCGGTGCAGGTCGTGCTCGGGCTTGGCTCCCGACAGGAGCCGGGCCAGATGGGCCAGGAGCCCGGGGAGGTCCCGCAGGGGGTTGCCCCAGTCCGCGCGGTCCAGCAGGAGGATCCGTTCGTCGGCCAGGCGCAGGGCCGCGGGCTCCCGGGTGCCCAGGAGGGCCAGGATGTGCAGGGGGTCGTGGAGGCCGGGGAGGTTGACGTTCTTCTTGCGGGTGAGCTTGCGCAGGGCGGCCAGGGAGGTTCCGTAGCGCTCGACGGCCAGGGCCGCGTCCCCCTCGGCCAGGGCGGCGAGGGCCTCCAGGTTGGTCCAGGCATAGTGCTCCCGGATCTTGGGGGGCTGGATGGCCATCCAGGCCCGGGCGTCCCCGGTGCGGCCCTGGAAGAGGAGATACTGGATGAAGGGCATGGCCGCCGCGCTGGGCGCCGGGGTGCGGGTGTGGGCGTCCATCCAGTCCAGCCAGCCCGGGGCGGGCTGGTTGTGGAGGAGGTGGTCCTGGAGCAGGGCGTTGCAGCCGAAGGCCTGGGAGGGCGGGGGCAGGGCGTCGAACCACGCCGGCTCGAAGGGGGCGGCGCAGATGAGGGCCAGGGGATCCCGGTGCTGGGTGGCGTTCACGAAGGTGTCGGCGAAGCGCTCCCGCAGGGGCAGCCAGGCCTCGGTGTGCCCTTCCATGAATTCCAGGCGCAGCTCGGCCAGGCTGCGCATGGCTCCATCGGGCACCATGCCGCCCAGGCTTCCGGAGGGGTGCCCGGCGTGGTGGATGCGGCGCAGGTGCTTGCGCTCGAAGGCGAGACGGGCGGACGACTCCACACTGGCCGCCGTGCAATGCCAGTATCCCCGTCGTTCCTCCACCAGGCCCCGGCCGCGCAGAAGGGTCAGGAGGTCCTGGACCTTGCGGGGATTGGCCGTCCAGGGCTGGGCCTGGGGGAACCCGCCGGACCGGAGGAGGGTCTGGGCCAGGTGGGCGTTGGTGGCGGGCAGGCCCAGGGCTGCGAGGCCCATGAGGATGACTTGCTCATCCTGGGTGAGGCCCCGGAGGTCTTCCATGCTGCTCCAGGTCCCTGCCATCCGCCCGTGCTCCTGCTTCCAATCTACCAGCCGTCAGGGACCGCCCCTACAGCCTGAAGTGCGCCACCTGGCGGTTGAGGCCTTCGGAAAGCCGCGTGAGCTCGCCGGCGGTGCCGGCGATCTTGTTCTTGACGGGCAGGTTCTGGAACCAGGTGCGAAGCATCGATCCTCCGGGGGCGATCACCATTCTTTTGAATGAGTAGTATCACCCAGCCGGGCTGGTTGAAAACAGGCTTCCCGGGCTCAGAATTGGTCTTTTTCGGTGCTGCCGGTCAGGGCCAGGGTCGAGGCCAGGCCGGCGCTGAGGGTTTCCGAGACGGCATCGAAGTAGCCGGTGCCCACCTCCCGCTGATGCCGGGTGGCGGTGTAGCCCTTCGCCTCGGCCTCGAACTCGGCGGTCTGCAGCCGGGCGTAGGCGGTCATGCCCTCCTCGCGGTAGGCGTCGGCCAATTCGAACATGCCGTGGTTGAGGGCATGGAAGCCGGCCAGGGTGATGAACTGGAAGCGGTAGCCCAGCCTGCCCAGCTCCTGCTGGAACGAGGCGATCGCCTCGTCGCTGAGGTTCTTGCGCCAGTTGAAGGAGGGCGAACAGTTGTAGGCCAGGAGCTTGCCGGGGTGGGCGGCGTGGATGGCCTTGGCGAAGGCGGTGGCCTGGTCCAGGTCGGGCCTGGAGGTCTCCATCCACAGGACATCGGCGTAGGGGGCGTAGGCCAGGCCCCGGGCGATGGCGCAGTCCAGGCCGCCCCTGATGCGGAAGAACCCTTCGGGGGTGCGCTCGCCGGTGAGGAAGGGCTGGTCGCGCTCGTCGATGTCGGTGGTGAGGAGCATCGCGGAGTCAGCGTCGGTGCGCGCGATGAGGACGGTGGGCACGTCCAGGACGTCCGCGGCGAGGCGGGCCGCCACCAGGGTGCGGATGAACTGTCCCGTGGGGATGAGCACCTTGCCGCCCAGATGTCCGCACTTCTTCTCGCTGCTCAGCTGGTCCTCGAAGTGCACGCCCGCGGCGCCGGCCTCGATCATGGACTTCATGAGCTCGAAGGCGTTCAGGGGGCCGCCGAAACCGGCCTCGGCGTCGGCCACGATGGGCAGCATCCAGTCCCGGCTGGAGGCGCCTTCGGCGTATTCGACCTGGTCGGCCCGCTGCAGGGCGCCGTTGAGGCGCTTGACCAGGGAGGGCACGGAATTGGCGGGATACAGGCTCTGGTCGGGGTAGGTCTGCCCGGACAGATTGGCGTCCGCCGCCACCTGCCAGCCGCTGCAGTAGATGGCCTTGAGGCCGGCCTTGGCCATCTGCACGGCCTGGCCGCCGGTCATGGCGCCCAGGGCGGGGGTGAAGGCCTCCAGCTTGAGCAGCTGCCAGAGCCGCTGGGCGCCGCGGTAGGCCAGGGTGTGGGCGATCTTCACGGACCCGCGCAGGCGCTCCACCTGGCTGGGGTCGTAGGGACGGAGGATGCCGGCCCAGCGGGATTCGAAGGGGGTGATCATCATTGCACCTCGGTGGCGACGGGTTGGAGGAGGAGGTCGTAGGCGGAGAGGGTGAGGAACGGGGCGGGGATGCGGTCCAGGATCAAGGTTTCAAGCAGATCGGAGGCTTCCAGGTAGCGGCCTTCGGCGAAGTCGAAGGCGCCCACCTCGGCCTGGATCTGGAAGAGGGCCTCCTCCACGAAGCCGTGGAAGAGGGGTCGCTCAAGATGGCCCAACCCTTCCACCTCGGCGCCATGATGGAGCCACTGCCACAGCTGCATGCGGCAGATCTCGGCGGTGGCGGCATCCTCCATGAGGCCGTAGAGCGCCACGCAGCCCTGGCCGCGGAGCCAGGCTTCCAGGTAGCGGATGCCCACCTTCAGGTTGTGCCGCAGGCCCTTGTTGGTGCGGGGGCCCCAGGGCACGGCCAGGAGGTCCGCGGCGTCGGGCGCCTCGGGGATGCGGTCCAGCTGGTTGGGGCCGGCCAGGACTTCGTCGAAGGGGGCCTGGGCGATGGGCACCAGGGCCGGATGGGCCACCCAGGTCCCGTCGCAGCCGTCCTTCACCTCCCGCAGCTTGTCGGCCCGGACCTGGGCGAAGGCCCGTTCCGTGCCTTCCTCGTCCCCCTTCCGGGGCACGAAGGCGCTCATGCCGCCCAGGGCCAGGCAGCCCCGGCGATGGCAGGTGCGCACCAGGAGCCTGGCGTAGGCCCGGAGGAAGGGCTGCTCCATGTGGATGAGGCTCCGGTCCGGCAGCACGGCGGCGGGATCCATGCGCCGGGTCTTGATGAAGGAGAAGATGTAGTCCCAGCGGCCCAGGTTCAGGCCCGCGGCCCGGGAGCGGTGCTCGAAGAGGAACTCCTCCATCTGGAAGGCCGCCGGCAGGGTCTCGATGAGCATCGTCGTCCTCACGGCGCCGAAGGGCAGGCCCAGGTAGGCCTCCGTGGCCTCCAGCACCTGGTGCCACCAGCGGGCCTCCAGGTGGTGCTCGAGCTTGGGGAGGTAGAGGCAGGGCGTCCGGCCCCGGGCCAGCAGGGCCTCGGCGTTGTGGAAGAGGAAGAGCCCCGCGTCGAACAGGCTCGCGGGGACGGGTTCGCCGTCCACCTCCAGGTGGCGTTCGGCGAGGTGCAGGCCCCGGGGGCGGACCATGAGGTTGGCCACGTGGCTCTCAGGGGCATAGGTCCGGCCGGTCTGGGGATCGAGGTGGGTCAGGGTGCCGCGCACGGCCTCGAAGAGGTTCCGCTGGCCGCCCAGCAGGTTCTCCAGGGTGGGCGCGAGGCTGTCCTCGAAATCGGCCATGTACACCCGGGCGCCGCTGTTGAGGGCGTTGATGAGCATCTTGCGCTCGGGTGGCCCGGTGATCTCCACCCGGCGGTCCTGGAGGTCGGGGGGCAGGGGGGCCACCTGCCACGCGCCCTCGCGGATGAAGGCGGTCTCCGGCAGGAACCCCGGCACGGCGCCGAGGTCGTAGCGGGCCTGCCGGGCCTCCCGGGCCTGGAGCAGGGGCCTGAGGCCCGGGCGGAAGGTGCGGGTCAGTTCCCGGATGAAGGCCAGGGCCTCGGCGCTCAGGATGGCCGGGTACTCATGGAAGGTGGGAACCGGATCTCCCACCCCAGGCACGAATTGGATCGTCATGGGTACTCCTGAGAATTGATCTCAGTCACAAATTGACCTATCCTGGGGAATCCGCAAGATGTCATTGCATCCATTGCGGTTAATTTGTCAAATTCGGGATTGCAACAACGTGTCGATCTGTAAATCTTGTAAAGGGTGACCCCATGGCCGATGCCTCTCCAGCCCGTCCGACGCCCAAACTCGGGGCCAAGGTGAGGGCCCTGCGCCGCCAGGAGGGACTGAGCCAGGTCCAGATGGCCGAGCGCCTGGCCATCAGCCCCAGCTACCTGAACCTCATCGAGGCGAACAAGCGGCCCCTCACCGCCAACCTGCTCATCACGCTGGCCCACGCCTTCAAGGTGGACCTCAAGGCCTTCGCCCCCCAGGAGGACCAGCGCATGGCCGAGGACCTCATGGAGGCCTTCGGGGACCCGCTCTTCGACACCCTGGACCTGCCCGCCGCGGAAGTGCGGGAACTCGCCCAGGCCTGCCCCTCCCTCGCCCGGGCCGTTTTCTACCTCTACCAGTCCTTCCGGGAGGGGCGACGGCAGCTGGACGCCCTGTCGGACCACCTGAGCGACGGCCAGGGCTTCCCGCCGGGCTCCGCGCCCCTGCCCTCGGAAGCCGCCGGAGATTTCATCCAGCGGGCCATGAACTACTTTCCGACCCTGGAGGACGCGGCCGAGGCGCTCTGGCTCGAGGCCTCCCTCGAGCAGGACCAGCTCTACGCGGGCCTGATGGAGGTGTTCCGGGGCTTCGGCGTGAAGGTGCGGGTCCACCGGGCCGGGGATGCCCCGGGGATCCTGCGGCGCTTCGACGCCGAGGCCGGGGTCCTGACCCTCTCCGAGCTGCTGCCCCTGCGCAGCCGGGCCTTCCAGCTGGCCCACCAGTGGGCCCTGCTCGCGCTGAAGGACCTCCTGGACGACCTCGTGCAGGATCCCCTCCTGGCCGACGAGACCTCCCGCTCCATGGCGCGCGTGGCCCTGGCCAACTACTTCGCCGGGGCCGTGCTCATGCCCTACGGACCCTTCCTGCGGGCCACCCGCGCCTCCCGCTACGACCTCGAGCTCCTGGCCCGGCGCTTCCACTGCAGCTTCGAGCAGGTCTGCCACCGGCTCACGACCCTGCGCCGGCCCGGGGAGGAGGGCGTCCCCTTCCACTTCCTGCGCATCGACATAGCCGGAAACATCTCCAAGAGCTTCTCCGGCTCGGGCATCCGCTTCGCGCGCTATTCCGGCTGCTGCCCCAGGTGGAACATCCACGCCTCCTTCCTCACGCCCGGGCTGATCCGCTCCCAGATCAGCGAGATGCCCGACGGGGCCACGTACTTCTGCATCGCCCGGACCCTCCAGAAGGACACCGGCAACTACCGCGGGCAGCACGCCATCCAGGCTCTCGGCCTGGGTTGCCAGCTCAAGCACGCCAGGGAGCTCCTCTACTCCGACGGCCTGGTCCTGGACCAGCCCCCGGTGCCCATCGGCGTCACCTGCCGCCTCTGCGACCGCACCGACTGCGAGCAGCGGGCCTTCCCGCCGCTGCACCACGCCATCGAGGTGCAGGAGGAGATCCGCCGCAGCAGCTTCTTCGCGCACCTGGGCTAGGTGCTCTCCCCCAGGAGCCATTGCGCGCCCATGGCCTCGACGGTTTCCATGTAGTTGCCCAGGTCCAGCGGCTTGACCACGTAGCTGTTCACGCCGTTCGCGGCGCCCTCCAGGAGGTCCCTTTCCTGCATGCTTGAGGTGAAGAACACCACCGGCAGCTCGCTGAGCGCGCGGTCCGCGCGGATGAGGCGGAGCACTTCCAGGCCCCCCAGCTTGGGCATCTTGAGGTCCAGGATCACCACCTTGGGGCGGGCCTCCGGGGTGGGCGGAAGGGCGGCGAGGAAGTCCATGACGGCCTCCCCGTCGTGGACCACGTCCACGTTGCCCGCCAGCTGGAGCCTGTCCATGGCGATGAGGAAGAGCTCGACGTCCTGGGGATCGTCGTCGGCCAGGAGGATGCGGCCGCGGGCGGTCACGGCGCGTTCCGCTCACGGCTCCCGGGCAGGGAGAAGTAGAACGTCGCGCCCTTGTCCTGCTCGCCCGTGGCCCAGGTCCGGCCGCCGTGGCGCAGGATGATCCTGCGGACATTGGCCAGGCCCACCCCGGAGCCCTCGAACTGCGCGGCCGGGTGCAGGCGCTGGAACACGCCGAAGAGCTTGTCGGCATACCGGGGGTTGAAGCCCGCGCCGTTGTCCGCCACCCAGACCACCGTCTCGCCGCCCTGGACCTCGCTGCCGACCCGGATGCGGGCCTCCTCCCGGTCCCGGGTGAACTTGAGGGCGTTGGCTAGGTAGTTCACGAGCACGCTGCGCAGGAGCACCGGATCGGCGTGGACGACGGGCAGGGCCTCCACCTCCCACCGCACCCGCCGGTTCCGGAGGTCGGGTTCCATGTCCGCGATGATCTCGGCCACCATGGCCTCCAGGGCCACCGGCTGGCGCTTCATGGGCAGCCGGCTGGACTGGGAGAAGGTCAGGAGGACGTCGATGAGGTGCCCCATGTGCCGGGAGGAGGCCAGGATCGTGTCCAGGTAGTGGCCGGACTTGCCCGGGAGGTTGCCCTGCAGCTCCCGCTGCAGCAGTTCCGAGAACCCGATGATGTGCCTCAGGGGGGCCCTCAGGTCGTGGGAGACGGTGTAGGAGAAGGAATCCAGCTCCTCCATGGCGGCCTGCATCTCCAGCCCCCTGGCTTCCAGCCGGGCGTTGAGATCCTGGACCGCCAGCTCCGTGCGCTTGCGGCACAGGGCCTCCATGAAGGCCACCGACAGGCTGGCCATCATCTCCAGGTCCCTCGGGGTGTAGTCCTCTTCCTTGTTGGCCAGGCCGAGGAAGCCCAGGCTCCGGTCCCCCTGCACGAGGGGGATGCCCAGCACCTGGACCAGGGGCACGAAATGCAGGTCCAGGCTCAAGGGGGCCGGTCCGGCCTGGCAGCGCCGGGTGCGCAGCACCTCCCCCCAGAAGCCCGTGGGCGGCATGTCCTGCATGCGGGCCAGGGCCATGGACTGGGTGGCGCCCAGGCTGGTCCAGTCGGTGTGGCGCACGGCGAGGGTGTCCAGGTTCCCCCTCGGGTTCACCACCCCCACCACGCCGTAGGGGCTGGATGTCAGGCGACAGGCCACCTCCAGACAGCGGTCCGCCACTTCCTCCGAAGTCTCCCGGACCATGGCCTCGTGGAAGACCTCGTTGATGGCCTCCAGCAGGGTGACCCGGTACTTCACTTCGTCCGCGAGATCCCCGGGCGCGGGTCCCGGGGAATCCTTCAGATCTTCCGGACGAGGGACCACCATGGCGCAACCTCCAGGTTCCCCCGCCGGGGGGCCCGCAAAATTAGATGCCACTATGCTACAAACGTTTTATGCAGGCAAGGAATTCAGACTCACGACGAATTCCGCCAGGCTGTCCACCGCCAGGTCCCAGGTTTCCTCCCTGGGTTCGCCGAAGCCATAGCGGCAAAGGCAGCGCCGGAGGCCCGCCAGGCGGCCGGCTTCCAGGTCGGCGCAGTGGTCGCCCACCATCCAGGACCCCGCCTCCCGGGCCCCGCAGCCCCGCAACGCCATGAGCAGGGGCATGGGGTCGGGCTTCAGGCGCTCGCAGTCGCCCCCCGCCACCACGGCCGAGAAGCGGTCCGCGATGCCCAGGCCCTCCAGGATGGGGAGGGTGAACTCCCGGGGCTTGTTGGTGACGACCCCCAGGCTCCACCCACGGGCCCGGAGGGCAGCCAGGGCCTCGGCCGCGCCCGGATAGAGGCGGGTGGCGTCCAGAAGGTGGTCGCCGTAGTGGCGCCGGTTGAGCACCAGGGCCTCCTCCAGCCGTTCCGGGCACTCCTGGAGCGCCCGGGAGAGGAGCCTGCGCACGCCGTCGCCCACGTAGCTCGCCACCTGGGTGGGGGCCAGGGGCGGCAGGCCCAGGTCCCGCCGGGTCAGATTGACCCCCGTGGTCAGATCGGCCCTGGAATCCACCAGGGTCCCGTCAAGATCGAAGAGGATCGCATTGCGCATACCTGATGGTAGCAACAGTTTTTCATACCTCAATCCGTGAGGCATGCCATACTGCCCGTTCCTTCCCGAGGTGCCCATGAATCGCTTGCTCCTTGCCTTGGCTGTTTCCATGGCCCTGGTGGCCCAGGCCCCCAAACCGGCCGCCGCGCCCGATGTCAGTGAGTACGTGATCAAGGACCCCCCCTCCACCAGCCCGGTGGCCCGGATCCTCGCGGAAGTGGCGGACCATCAGCAGGCCCTGGCCAACCTGGAGGAGCTGGCCGACGACTTCGGTCCCCGGGTCACCGGGTCCGCGCGCCTCCGCCAGGCCCAGGCCTGGGCCATGGACAAGCTCAAGGCGTACGGTGCGGTCAACGTGCACGAGGAGGCCTATGACTTCGGCCCGTCCTGGACCCGGGGCCGGGAGCACGCCAGGCTCCTCAACGGCAACGGCCTCGTGCTGCACCTGGCCCAGGGGGCATGGACGCCGGCCACGGCCGGGCTCGTCCAGGGCGAGGTGGTCATCCTGGAGCCCGCGACCCTGGAGGACCTGAAGGCTGCGCTGCCCGGCCTGGAGGGCAGGATCGTCCTGGTGGCTGCGGAACCCAAGCCGGACGCCGAGCAGAAGAAGGACCGCAGGGCCTTCGGGCGGACCGTGAAGGCCGTCCTGGCCGGCGCCAAGGCCCTGGCCATCCTCCGCCCCTCCGGCAAGAAGAACGACCTGCTCAACATGACGGGCAGCCCCGTGGCGGAATACGGCCTGGGAGCCACCCCCGTCGCCTTCCTCGCCGAGGAGCACGCCAACCTCCTCAAGCGGCTCGCCCGGCGCGGCCGCCATCCCCGTCTGGAGCTGGAACTGGGCGGCACCTTCTCGGACCGGCCCGTGACCGTCTACAATGTGGTGGCGGAGTTGAAGGGCACGACGAGCCCCGACGAGGTGGTCCTCGTCGGCGGCCACCAGGACAGCTGGGACCTGGCCACCGGCGCTTCGGACAACGGCACCGGCACCGTGGTGGCCATGGAGACCCTGCGGGCCATCGCGGCCCTGGGCCTGAAACCCCGCCGCACCCTGCGGGTGGTGCTCTTCTCCGGGGAGGAGGAGGGGCTGCTGGGCTCCAAGGCCTATGTGAAGGCCCACGCAGGCGAGCTGGACCACATCCAGGCCGTCCTGGTGGACGACATGGGCTCGGGCCGCATCACCGGCTGGCCCGACGCGGGCAAGGAAGCCAACCGGGCCATCCTGGCCCGCGCCATGGCCCCCGTGAACGGCCTGGGCTGCAAGACCATCGGCAGCTTCACGGTGCCCGGCGGCACCGACCATTACCCCTTCCATCAGGCCGGCGTCCCTGCCTTCGTGGCCAGCCAGGAGTTCGGCGACTACATGACCGTCACCCACCACAGCCAGGTGGACTCCCTGGACCATGTGGTGGCCGACGATCTCGTGCAGGGCTGCCAGGTGATGGCGGCCATGGCCTGGGCCTTCCTGGAAATGGAAGACCGGGCCCCTCACTCCGAACCGGCAAAATAAGGGTAAAGCTAGTTTCAGTGGCTTACTTTGGCGTCTTCCAGGAGGACGGGGTATTTGTAGCCCATCCCGAGATCCTTGTCCAGGCGCACGGTGCCCTTCACCGTGATGATGTCGCCCACCTTGACCTTGTCCAGGGTGGTGACCGTGACATCGTTGTCCTTGGACGGGGCCGAGCCGCTGCCGTCGCGGAGGTGGACCCAGTTCTTGCCGAGGATGCCTTCGTTGTACTTGACCACCTTGCCCTGGATCACGGCGGTCTTGCCGGCCAGGTCCTTGGAGCCGGCATAGACTTCGGCGATGGTCCGGGCGTTGGGGCCGGTGGCCTTGGCCACCTTCTCGTCGGGGACCACGGGGCCTGCGGGGGCGGCGGGCATGGCGGTGGCAGGCATCCCGGCGGGCGGTGTGCCGGCGGACGGACCGGCCGGTCCTGAGCCGGGCAGGGTGCCCATGTAGACGGCATCGAACTTCCGGTGGAGGGAGGGGGACTCGAAATTGTCCATCTTCAGCTGGACCAGCACCTTGATCGTGGAGCCCACCTTGATGTCGGCGGCGGGGACGGCGGCCCACACCTCGCCCGTGGCGGTCTTGAGGCGGAAATAGGTGTAGGGCGAGGCGGGAATGGCTTCCAGCACGGTGCCTTCCAGGGGAGCCTTGGCGTCCGGCTGGGCCGCTTCGGCGGGCTTGGCTTCCTTGGCCTTCGAGCAGGATACGGCGGTGAGGGCGGTGAGGGCGGTGAGCGCCGCGGTCGCGGCGACAAGGCTGGGGATGAGACGCATCTTCAGGACTCCTGGTTGGTTGTGCCCATGGGCGAACCTCCAGGATACCGCATGGGAGGGCCCCTCTTTGGGAATAAGGATCGCCCGGAATGGTGCGATACTTGGGGGCACCACCTTTGCCAAGCCTGTCGGGAGCCCCCATGAACATCCTCCTCGTGGATGACGACGATCTCATCCTCGCTTCCGTGCCCACGCTCCTCGAGATCCTGGGCCACAAGGTGGAGGCCGTGGACCGGGGCGCCAAGGCCCTGGCCGCCCTGAAGCGCGGCCCGGACCCGGACCTGGTGATCATGGATGTGACGATGCCCGAGATGAGCGGCGTGGAGACCCTCGGGCTGCTGCGGGCCCTGCGGCCCGTCCTGCCGGTGCTGCTGGCCACGGGCAACGTGGACGCCGCGGTGGAGGAGGTCCTGGAACGGGATCCCCACACCCGGGTCATCCCCAAACCCTTCACCCTCAATCAGATCAAGACGATGGTGGCGGAAACCGCCTAGCGGTTCTCAGAGTTTCACGTCGCGGCCCCGCCAGTGGTTCACGCCGCGGGACCGGTCGCCCAGGGCCCATAGGATGCCCGCGGCGATGAGGAAGCCGTTCACGGGCCAGGCGAACCAGGCCCAGTCCAGGGTCCGCCCCGTCAGGCGGCGCTGCAGGGCGCTCATGGTGGCGACGACGAGGACCCAGAGGGCCAGGCCCCCCAAGGGATGTCCAAGCAGGCCCAAGAGCACCGGGGCCAGGGAAGCCGCCATTACCAGGGCAATGGAAACCGGAACCAGGGGGACCAGCGCGGTGAAGGGCAGGGCGTTCTTGCGCATGGCCCGGACCAGGTCGGCCAGACCGCGGTACATGCGCAGGTGCAGGCCGGGCCCCCCCTGGGCCACGCGGTTGGTGTAGCCGGCCGCCTTGACCCGCCTGGCCAGCATCATGTCGTCGATGGGGTCCATGGGCGCCCCCGCGTGGCCGTTGACGGCGTCGTAGGCCGCGCGGCGCACCAGGGTGAAGGCCCCGACCCCGCAGTGGGCGAAGGCCCCCGGCACCGGCACCCGGCGGAAGTCCACCGCCCAGAAGAAGCCCAGGGTCGCCCAGGGCAGGAAGACCCGCTCGGCCAGGGACTCCGTATCGATGGCGGGGATCAGGGCCAGGAGGTCCCCGGGCCGCGCCTCCAGGAAGGCGAAGGCCCTGCGCAGGAGGTCCCTTGGAGCCTGCACGTCCGCATCCACGAAGAGCAGCCACTGCGCCTCCAGGGCTTCCGGCTGGCGGGAGGCGAGGTGCAGGGCGTGGTTCTTGCCAAGCCAGCCCGGCGGCAGGGCATCGTTGCGCAGGACCCGCAGCCGCCCGGGTCCGGCCTCGGCGCGCCGGGCGAGGATGGCCGGGGTGGCGTCCGTGGAGCCATCGTCCACGACCACGATGCGCAGGGACGGGTAGTCCTGGGCCAGCCAGGAGTCCAGGGCCCTGCCCACGTCCGCGGCCTCGTTGCGGGCCGGAATGCAGATGGTGACCGGGGGCAGTTCCGCGCCGGAAGCATGGGGCAGCAGGGGCAGTTGCCCAAGGCGGACCCGGGCCACGAGGGCCCCGAGGAGCCACGGGGCGGCAAGGAGGGCGGGGACGGGCCAGGGCAGGGAGGACATCGCTCCAGTGTGTCCCATCCGGGAGAAAAGGCGGAACTTGGAAACGGGTCGCACCGGATGTAGACTGCCTGGAGCCGGGCGTTCCCAGCTCTCGTTCTGAACCTTTTTCCTACGCCAATTCATAACGGAATTAATCAACCATGCACCCAGGCAGCGCCGTCGTCATCGGCGGCAGCGTGGCCGGACTCCTCGCGGCCCGCGTCCTCACCGATCATTTCCGCCAGGTCACCCTCCTGGAACGGGACACGTTCCCCTCGGAGCCGACCGAGGTGCGCCGGGGGCTGCCCCAGGCCCACCACCAGCATCTCCTCCTCATGCGCGGCCGCCAGATCCTGGAGCGGCTGTTCCCGGGCTTCGACGCGGAGCTGGCGGGTTTCGGCGGGCCCCTGGTGGACTATACGGGGGATTGCGTGCTTTGTTCGACGGCGGGCAGGCTCCCCCGGTTTGCCTCGTCCCTGGAGCTGCGCCTCTGCCGCCGGCCCATCCTGGACTGGGTGCTGCGCCGGCGCCTGGAGGCCCGGGCGAACCTCAGGATCCTCCCGGGGCGGCGGGTCACGGCGCTGCTGGGGGCGGAGGGGCGCATCACCGGTGTGGCCCACGAACCTTCGGAGGACCCCCAAGGTCGCGCCGACGACCTAGCCTGCGACCTGGTGGTGGATGCAGGGGGCAGGGCCTCGGCCACCCCCGGCTGGCTCCGGTCCCTGGGCTATGGCGCGGTGGCCCAGCAGGTGGTGAACCCCTTCCTGGGCTATGCCTCCCGGCTCTACCGGCGGGACCCGTCCGTGGACTGGAAGGCGGTGGAGGTTGCCGCCCGGCCCCCGCACAACCCCAGGTCCGCCGGGCTCTGGGAGGTGGAGCGGGGCCTATGGCTGCTCACCCTTATTGGTACCGCCCGGCACCATCCTCCCCAGGACGAGGAGGGCTTCCTGGCCTTCGCCCGGGCCCTGCCGGACCCCCTCGTGGGCCAGGCCATCGCCGCGGCGGAGCCCCTCTCGCCCATCCATGGGTTCCGTGGCCTGGAGAACCGCTGGCGCCACTACGAGCGCATGCGACCCTTCCCTGACGGCCTGGTGGTCCTGGGGGACGCCTTCTGCACCTACAACCCCACCCATGGCCAGGGCATGACGGTGGCGGCCCTGGGCGCCCTGGCCCTTGACCGTCACCTGTCCCGGCACCTGTCCCGGCACCGGCTCCGGAACCGGCTGGATGGCCTGGGCGCGCGGGTCCACAAGGACCTGGCCCGGATCACGGGGCCGGTGTGGACGCTGGCCACCAGCGATGATCTGCGCTGGCCCACCACCGAGGGCGGGGGGCCGGGCCCGGGCATGCGCCTGCTCCACGCCTGGCAGGACCGTCTCATGCCCCTGGCCCTGCGCAGCCCCGCCCTGGTGGAGACCTTCCTGGGGGTGGCCAACCTGGTCAGGCCCCCTTGGGCGCTCCTGCACCCGCGCCTCCTGGTCCATCTGGCCAGGCTCTGGCTCGGCCGGGAGGCCCCATGACCGCCGAGGCCCTGGCGGTGAGCCGACCCTACCTGCTTGAGTTCGGTTCCCACTCCAACGCCTACTTCCACTGCCAGGAGGGCTTCCGGCGGTTCCTCCTGCCGGGCACAGGGCTGGTGAGCTTCCACGAGCGCAGGGGCCTGTGGGGCGGGTCCGTGCCCATGGTGTTCGTGAACCCCCTGTGCGCGGAAGGGGACCTGCCCGTGCTGCTGGGCGCCTTCCTGGAACGCCACGGACCGGCGGCGGTCTTCATGGGGGTGGCCGGGGCCACGGCCCGGGCCCTGGGGGACCAGGGTTTCACCGTGAACGAGTTCGGCGTGGAATATGGGCTGCCGGTGGGCACCTACGCCATCCGGGGCCGGGAGATGCGCCACCTGCGCTACGTCCGGAACCACGGCGCCCGGGGCGTGACGGTGCGGGAACTGGACCCGGGCCGGGAACCCTGGGAGGAGGCCCGGGCCCTTTCGGCCCGCTGGCTGAAGGAGAAGCGGGTCGCGGGCCGGGAACTGAGGTTCCTGACCCGGCCGCCCAGCTTCGACGAGGCCTGGGGCGTGCGCAGGTTCTACTGCTTCCTGGATGGCCGGCTCGTGGGGTTCGTGTTCTTCGATCCCTTTTTCCGGGCGGGGCGCTGCATCGGCTACTGCGCGAACATCCTGCGCAGCGAGCCGGGCTTGAGGCCCCACGGCGTCCTGGACTTCGCCATCCTCACGGCGCTGGAGCGGTTCCGGGAGGAGGGCCTCGAGGAGCTGGCCCTGGGCATCTGCCCCCTGCACGGGCTGGAGCGCTGCCCCGGCGAGGATCCCCTCCTGCGGCTCTGTGGCCGCGCCCTCTACCGCTACGGCGGCTTCCTGTACAACTTCCGCGAACTGGCCTTCCACAAGGGCCTCTTCCTGGGGGAGGCCCGGAAGGTCTACTTCTGCACCCGGGGCCTCGGCCGCCTCACCACCCTCGCCCTCAGCCTCCGGGCCACCAACCTCCTGTGAGCGGCCCGTGCTGCTATGACGGGGCGGCGGGCTGGTACGACCTCCTCGCCCAGGCCTACAGCCTGGGACGGATCCGCGCCTGCAAGCGCGCCCAGCTGGAGGGGCTGGCGCCGGGGGACCGGGTGCTCTTCGCCGGGGCGGGCACGGGCGGCGAGGCCGTCGAGGCCGCCCGGCGTGGCGTCCGGGTCACGGTCCTCGACCGGTCCCCGGCCATGCTGGCCCGCGCCGCGCGCCGGTTCCAGACCGCGGGCCTGGCTGGCGCCTTCCTGGCGGGGGACGTGCTGGACCACGCGCCGCCCGAACCCTACGACGCCGTCGTGGCCCACTTCTTCCTGAACGTCTTCCCGGAGCGGTTGATGCCGGCGGTGCTCAGGCACCTGGCCGGCCGGGTCCGCCCCGGGGGCAGGCTGCTCATCGCCGACTTCGCGCCCGCGGATGGGCCGCTGCCGGCGCGGGTCCTGCGCAGGCTGTACTTCCTCGCGGCGGCGCTGGGTTTCCGGATGCTGGCCGGCAATCCCCTGCATCCGCTCTACGACTACGTCCCACTGCTTCCCGGGGCGGGGCTGCGCCTGGAGCGGACCCGGCGGCATGGACTGCCGGGGGGACTCGAGTTGTTCAGGAGTCTGGATGCGGTGCGGATTTGAAGGCGAACAGCTATGCGGATTTTCGATCGTGAACGAGCTTCAACAATTCGTCGTTCATCCGCGTCTGCCATCCATCGCCCGTCGCCCGGAAATAATCCACAACCTCCTGGGAAAGGCGAATCGTGATGCGCTCCTTGGTCGGGTTCCGCTGGGGGCCACGCAATTTCGACTGAAGTGATCCAGGCAACTGCTCAAAGCTCATAGCTGAGGTAAACATCTCCTCAGTCCATTCAGGATTTTCCTCATCGATGAGTTCAGGGTCAGGTTTGCGCTTGCTCATAGCGTCTCACCTCTCTTTCGTTGGCTTTGCGAAGGCTGACGACCCGGATACCCAATTCGGTTTCTGTGTAGACCAAGGAATGCAACCGATCACCTAGAAAACCGAGAGCGCAGAACCTCATTTCTCCGTAATCCATCCTTTGGTCGACCCAAGTTACCGCCGTTGCAAATACAAAGGCAGAAGCATCCTCGAATGGCAGCCCGCGAAGCTCGATGTTCCTGGCATTCTTGGCGGGATCATACGATATCTGCACACCTCAGATTGTATGCACATCTGGGATTGAGTCAAGGGCCGTAGGAAACTGGCCTTCGGCTCAGTGCCCGCAGCCGCAGGCCTCGTCCCCGCAGCACGTCTCCGCTTCCCCTCCGCACTGGCAGTCGCCTCCGCAGCCGCCGCCTTCGGGTTCCGCGCCGCCCATGAGGTATTCCTCAGCCATTTCCACCAGACCGCGGTGGGGGGCCATCTTCACCTGCAGGGCGATGTTCACCGCCTGGATGCGGTCCTCCCGGGCCACGCCCAGCTTGTGGAGGCGGTAGTTGTGGCGCTGGAAGGCCTCCGGGTTGTTCGCGGCCATGGCGGCGCCCAGGGCGACCAGCTCGGCGACGGCGGGGGTGACCAGGGTGGCTGGGGATTCGGTTTCCACGGAGGCTCCTAGGGGGCCCGGTTGAGGCCCAAGCCTCGATTCTGAAGGAAGGAGGGCCTTCTGGCTACGGACCCCGGGGAACTTGCGGCCCGGGTCACAGCCGGGTCTGGGCGGGGCTCCGGATTTCTGGCATTATGGTTGTTCCATGGTTTTTCCTATCCTTCTCGCGCTGCTCTTCGCTGGTCCTCCCCAGGAGGTCGAACGGGCCCGCCCGGATCCGGCCCCGCTGGTCCAGTTTCCGCTGCGGAAAGGGTCCCGGTGGGTCTACGAGGGGGAGGCCGAGTGGACCCGGGGTGACAAGGTCCAGTCGGGCCGCGTGCGCGAGGTCATGGAAGTGCTCGCCTACCTACCGGGACCTGAGGCCTCCTTCGCGGCCGTGGTGCGGGGCTTCCCCCTGGACCTGGCCTGGTACCAACCCGGCCGCAAGGCCGCCATCTCCATCCTGGTCTGCAGGAAGGGCCGCTTCTACCAGCGCCCCTCCAGCGGCCTCAAGCACGCCCTCGTCCATGCCCGCATCCTCCTGGCGGACCCGGCCTTTCCCACCGCCCAGGAGGAGGATCCCTTCCTGGACCTGCCCCTGGCGGCGGGCAAGGTCTGGGGTACGGGCGCCTCCCGCGAGGACGGCATGTACTGCTGGGTGGTGGAAGGCCCGAAAGCCAGGCCCTTCACCGCCCCCGCCGTGGCCCGGGGCGCGGCCTTCCAGCCCTTCACGGCCGTGTACCGCACCAATCCCGACCACATGAGCCTGGACTTCGCCCCGGGCCTGGGTCTCACAGCCTTCAGCTACGAGCACCATGGGACCGTGGCCCGAACCCAGGTGCGTCTGGTGGCGTACCACCCCCAAAAATAATCCCTCGACCCGAGAACCCCGATGGTCCTGGTCTCATCCAGAAGCGGGGGCGGGCTTCGGAGTTGGGTGGTCGCGCTGCCGACGGGGGGAAGGCATGTATTCATCCGGAGCGCATGGAGGGTTTGAGCCGAACCTGGTCATGCCGTTTCCTCCATGGGTCTGGGCCGGGGTCGCCCTGGCGCTGTTGGCCGGCCTGGGCGTTGTTCTTGGGCTCGCCCTGCGCCGGGAACGGGACCGGAAGGACGCCCATGGCCGGCTGAGGGAGGCGGAACAGGACATGGACTGCATGGCCGAGGCACTGTGCAAGGAACGGCAGGAGGCGGAGGCCCGCCTGCAGGCCCTGGCCAGGGACCTGGAAGCGCAGGTGACGGCCCGCACGGCGGCCCTCCAGGAAAGCGAGGCGCGGGTGCAGAGTTTCCTTCGCCATGCCCCCGCGGCGATCGCCATCAAGGGGCTGGATGGGCGCCTCCTGCTGGTGAACCGGCGGGCTGAGGCCCTGATCGGCACCTGCCTGGCCGCGACTCCCGGCAAGGCCATCCAGGACCTCTTCCCCCCGGAGGTGGCCACCCGGGTCCGTGCCCAGGATGAGCAGGTGCTGCGGGACCGGGAGGAGCTTCAGTTGGAGGAGCAGGTCACCATGGCCGACGGGAGCCTGCGGGACTATCTCATCCAGAAGTTCCCCCTCATCGATCCGGCGGGGCGGTGCTGGGGCCTGGGGATCATCGCCACGAACATCACCGAACGGAAAAGGAATCAGAAGGCCCAGGCCTGGCGCCGGCAACAGGAGTCACTCGGCCTGCTGGCGGGTGGCTTGGCCCACGACTTCAACAACCTCCTGGGCGCCATGGTCGGCAACGTGGATCTGGCCAGCCTGGAGGTGGGCCCCTCCGTGCGCCTGGAGGCCCTGGGTGAGCTCATCGGCCGGGCCGCGGGCCTGGTAGAGCAGCTCCTGGCCTATGCCGGGCTCGGCCAGGCCGAACTGCGCGCCGTGGACCTGAACCAGGTGGTGGAGGATGCCGGCCGCCTCCTGCGTGCCTCCCTGCCCCGGAAGGTGACCCTGCAGTGCGAGCTCGCGGGGGAGCCCCAGCCGCTGGAGGGGGACCCGGTCCAGCTCCAGCAGGTGGTCCTCAACCTGGTGTTCAACGCGGCCGAGGCCCTGGCCCAGGAGGACCTGGGGGGCGTCATCACCCTGAGCACCCGCTCGGCGACCTTCGACCAGGCCGCCCTGGAGGCGGGCTTCCAGGGCCAGGGGCTGGCGCCGGGCCTCCACCGGATCCTGGAGGTCGCCGACTTCGGGCCCGGGATCCAGGATCAGGCCCTGGAGCGGATCTTCGAGCCCTTCTACTCCACCCGGGACCCGGGGCGGGGCCTGGGCCTGGCCGCCGTGCAGGGGATCCTGAAAGCGCACCATGGCGGCATCCGGGTCGCCAGCGCGCCGGGGAAGGGGTGCGCCTTCACCCTGCTGCTGCCCGCCACCCCCTCGCTCCGTTCGCCCCCGCCCGAGGCCCTGGCCCGGCCCTTCCAGGGCACGGGCACCGTCCTGGTCGTGGACGACGAGAATGCCCTGAGGACGGTGGCGGTGGGCGCCCTCCGGCGCATGGGCTTCACCACCCTCGAGGCGCGGGATGGCCTGGAGGCGGTCCTGACCTACCAGGAGCACTGGGACCAGATCCGCCTCATCCTCCTGGACCTCACCATGCCCAGGATGGGGGGGGAGGAGGCCTGCCGCGAGCTGCGCAGGGCCGGCGCCACCGTCCCCATCCTCCTCACCAGCGGCTTCGGGTCCGAGGAAGCCCTGCAACGTTTCCGGGTCATGGCCCCGGCGGGTTTCCTGCAGAAGCCCTACCGGATCCAGGAACTCGCGGACGCCGTGCGGAACGCCCTGGGCGGCGCGGGCGGCGTGGTCCTGCGTGGCCGTCCGCCCCGGGAGCCGGTGGCCTGGATCCACGAATTCGAGACCGGCGAGCCGCTGCTCGATCATCAGCACAAGGACCTCGTGAGGGCCTTCAACAACCTCGTGGCAGCCACCGAAGGGCCGGCAGAGGCCACGGGCAGGGCCTACGCACGGTTCCAGGAGGTCCTGGTCGGCCATTGCGCCACGGAAGAGGGCCAGATGGCCGCTTCCGCCTTTCCGGGGTGCCTGGCCCACAAGTCCGCCCACCAGCGCATGCTGAACCAGGTGGAGGATCTCGGGGAGCAGCTCCGGGCAGGCACCCTGGCCTGCACGCCGCAGGTCCTGGACTGCCTCGAGGATCTCCTGCTCACCCACATGCAGCTGGAGGATCTGGAACTGGCCCGGCACCTCCGGGGGCGGCCGGGAAGTGGAGCGTGAAGGTGCTGCCCCGGCCGGGCTCGCTGTGGACCCGGATCGTCCCATGGTGGCTGCGGACGATGGCGTGCAGGGCAGCCAGGCCCAGGCCCCGCCCCTCGGCCTTGGTGGTGAAGAAGGGCTCGAAGATCCTCGAGAGCACGTCAGGGGTCATGCCGGCCCCTCCATCGGCGACCTCCAGGACCACATAGGACCCCCCGGGCAGCGCCGGCCACCCGCAGCCGCGCTCAGGCTCGTCCTCCTCCCGTTCCACCCTCCGGGTGCCCAGGCTTATGGTGCCGTTCCGCCCGCCCAGGGCCTCCGAGGCGTTGTGCACCAGGTTCATGACCACCTGCTGGAGCTGGGAGGGATTCCCTTCGATCAGGAGCGGCCCGGGCTGGAGGTTCCAATGGATGACGGCCATCCTGGCGATGGACATTTCCAGGAGGCGGGCCATCTCCTGCAGCAGCCGGTTCAGGTCCACCCGGACCAGCCTGCCTTTGCTCCGGCCGGCATAGTCCAGCATCTGGCCGATGAGGTCCGCTCCCTTTTCCATGAGGCCCTGCAGGTTCTCCAGGTAGGGGACCGCCTCGGGGAGGTCGCTTGAGGTCAGGGCCAGCTCCACCAGGCCCCGGCCCGCCCCCAGGAGGTTGTTGAAGTCGTGGGCGATCCCGCCGGCCAGCACGCCCAGGGCTTCCAGCTTCTGCCTCTGGAGGAGGGCGAGCCCCGTCCGCTCTTCCCCGGCCTCCCGCATGATCTTGACGAAGCCCCGCAACTCCCCCGTGGGAGCCCTGACGGCGGTGAGGATCCGGTTGACCAGGATGAGCCTGCCGTCCTTGCGGACCCGCCAGGCCTCGTCCTCGAGGCGCCCGGAGTCGGCGGCCTTCAGGAGGTTTTCCCGAGGCTTGCCTGCCATCTGCTCCTCAGGGGAGAACAGCCGGGCGATGGGCTCGCCGAGGATTTCGCTTTCCGCATACCCGGTGAGCCGTTCGGCCCCCGCATTCCAGAAGGTGATCCGGCCCTCGCGATCAAGCAGGAAAATCGCATAGTCCAGGACCCCTTTCACCAGGTCCCGGAAGCACGCCTCCGCTTTCAGGTCCTGGCCCTTCGGGCGCTTGCTTGTATGTTTGCCGGACCCGCCGGTGCCTTTCGAATGGCGCCTGAAGGCTTCACCCATGGCCATTCCCTCCTTGTGGAAGAAATGCCGGTGGGGGGGGTCCAGGATTCAAGGATTCAGAGGTTCATTCTCCCGGTGAATAAAATTGTTATTGATAAATAACATCTTTATGTGAAAAATCATTTTTTAAATCGAATTGGATCGATTTAATATGTTTTTTTTGGCGAGAATGTTCTATGGACCGATTGGACTTTGAGGCACTCCGCGACCTGCCCGGCAAAATCATCGAAAGCGACATCCGCTTCTCGCGCAAAAGGAATTTAAGCCCCCTACATACTGCGGAAGATATTCGAATCACCAACCCGTTCGGACATGACCTGCGCCTCACCATCAAGTTCAACCCAGAGACCCATGGAGGTGGTGCATGATCGACAGCAAAGCCATCTCGGAAAGTCTGAAGGGCCACAACCTAGTGACCTAACTGGACCTGCTTGAACGGGGACATCTGCGCCTGCAGACGGCCTTCAGATACCCGGATGGGTCCCAGATTGACCTCTTCCTCCAGGAAGAGGGACCAACGGTCCCTGTGCGAAAATTGACCGACTTTGGCAATACCTCCTCCTGGCTCTTGGACTTGCAGGTCAAGCCTTGGCTTTCCGCGAAAAGGCGACACCTGCTGGATCAGGCCCTCGCCGGCCTTGAGGTGAGACTGGCTGGAGGCGCCCTGGAACTTGAAGTCCCCGACCTCGGGTCCTTGATGGATGGCGTGGTCAGGTTGGGGCAGGCGTGTATCCGGATGGCCGACCTCCACTACACACGACGTTCTTCCCTTGCTGTGCCGCTGAACGAAACGCTCGAAGATTTCTTCAACGACGCTGAGTTTGCCTACGAGGCGGATGTGGAATTCCTGGGACGCCAGGGGAAGCCGGTGAAGGTGGACTACCAGGTCTGGGGAAACCACAAGGCTTCCCTCGTAATGGCCCTGGGAACTGGGACCAGTTCGGTGGCTCATGCGCGAGCAAACGAAGTCTTCAGGACTTGGTACGACTTGAGCCTTCCGGAGCGGACCGAGGCCAAGGTCACGATCTTTGATGACAGCCTGGATGTTTTTCGTGAGGAGGATCTGGCCCGTCTCAAGGACTTCTCGGACCTGGTGCCCCTCTCGGATCGTCAGGCCATTCGGGACCTTCTGGCCGCCTGATCACCCCGCCTTTTGCCGTCCTTCACACCGCCGGCAACCCGTCCTTCACGAATTCCCTGAACCGCTCCATGGCCTCCATCATCCGCGGGAAGCCCGCCGTGGGAGCCACGAGGAGGATGGCGTGCTCGAGTTCCTCCTGGGTGCAGCCCGCGGCCACTGCCTTGGCCATGTGGGTCTGCTGGGCCTTGGCCAGGCCCAGGGCGGAGGAGGTGGCGACCTTGACCAGCCACCGGGTGCGCTCGTCCAGGGGGCCGCCCTGGTCGTGCACGGCCTTGCCGAAGGCGGCGTAGGCCTCGTAGAGTTCGGGGTGCTTCTCGATCAGGGCGTCGAGGTTGTCGCGGATCTTCATGGGGGCTCCCGGGGCACGGACCACCTTACTCCCCTAATCAACCACCTGCACCGACTCTCCGTCACGCAGGCCGGGGTGGGGGTTGAGGATGATGCGGGCGCCGGGGGCCAGGCCCTGGAGGACGCGGACCTTGCTGCCGGTGTCGGCGCCCAGGACCAGGGCCGTCAGGTGGACCCTGCCCCCTTCCACGGCCGCGGCGAAGGGCTTGTCGCCCTTGACCAGCAGTGCCACGGAGGGGATCGCCAGGCGGCCGTCGCCCTTGGGCAGGCGCAGAGCGACCCGCACGTAGCCCCCGCCCAGGAAGGTCCCGTCATGGTTGTCCAGGTCGGCCTCGGCCAGCATGGTGCGGGTGCGCACGTCCAGGGTCCCGGCCACGCGGCTGATCTTGGCGGCGCGCGCCAGGTCGGGGCGGTCGGCGGGGCTCACGTCCACGTCCTGGCCCGCCTTGGCGAGCCCGGCGGTGGTCTGGTCCAGGAAGAAGGTCACCCGCAGGCGGGTGAGGTCGGCGACGTTGACGATCTGCTGGGAGGCCAGGGAGCTGCTGGCGTTCTGGATGAAGGCGCCCGGATCGACGTACCGGGCGGTGACCACGCCGGCGTAGGGGGCCACCAGCCTCTCGTAGCCCTCCGTCTCCTTCTGGGCCAGCCAGTTCTGCCGGGCGGTGGCCGCCGCGGCCTGGGCGTTGTCCACATCCAGGGCGCTGACGATCTTCTGGCGGCCCAGTTCCGCGTACTTGTCGGCGGTGCGCTGGAGGTTGTCGTAGGTGGCCTTCAGGGCCAGGGTCACCTTCTCGGTCTCGGGGGATTCGATGACGGCGAGCACCTGGCCCTTCTGGACCCGGCTGCCCTTGTCCACCCGGATCTCCTTCAGGAAACCACCGAGCTTGGCGTAGACCGTCGTGGCGGCCATGGGCAGGGCCTCGCCCTGGAAGGTCAGGGAGGAAGCGGCGAGGTCGGCCCCCACCACGAGGGTGTGGACCCTCGGCCCGGCCTCGACCTCGGCCTTGCGCTGGGCGCCTTCCTTGCCCAGGGCATGGTTCTGGGCGTACATGAGGCCCCCGACGAGGGCCAGCACGAGGATGGCCAGGCCGGTGCCCATGATCCGGAAACGGGAGGAGGCTGGGTTGCTCATGCTTCACTTCCTTGCTGCTCGAGGTGGAACTGCTCGTCCAGGAGGTGGGCCGTGGGCGGCCTGGTCCGGAAGAGGCTGTAGATGACGGGGACGATGAAGAGCGTGACCACCGTGGCCACCAGCAGGCCGCCGATGACCGCTCGCCCCAGGGGCGCGTTCTGGCTGCCGGCCTCGCCCAGGCCCAGGGCCATGGGCACCATGCCCAGGATCATGGCCAGGGCGGTCATGATGACCGGGCGCAGGCGGACCTGGCCGGCCCTGCGGGCGGCTTCCAGGGCCGTGAGGTCCGGTTCGGTCACGCGCACGTCGTTGGCGAAGCTCACCAGCAGGATGGAATTGGACGTGGCGATGCCCACGGCCATGATGGCGCCCATGAGGGATTCCACGTTCAGGGTCGTGCCGGTGAGGGCCAGCATCCAGAGGATGCCCACCAGCGCCCCCGGCACGGCGAAGATGATGATGAAGGGGTCCAGCCAGCTCTGGTACAGCACCGCCATGAGCAGATAGACCAGGGCGATGGCGATGACCAGGCCGCCGCCCATGTCGCGGAAGGCGTCCAGCATCACGTCGAACTGGCCCCGGATGCGGATGGTGGTGCCGTTGGGAAGGGGCCCCAGGCCCTTGATCTTGGCCTGGATGTCCTTGACCACGCTGCCCAGGTCCCGGCCGTCCACGCCCGCCATCACGTCCAGCACCCGCATGACCGTGTAGTGGTTGAGCTCGTTGGGAATGCCCACGTGGTGCAGGGAGGCGAAGCCCGACAGGGGCACCGAGGGGGCCTGCGCATCCGGCGTGGCCGGCGCGAAGGCCGGCGCCTGGAGCAGGCCCACGCCGCCGGTGGGGCTGAAGGGGGTGGCCATCAACTGCTCGGGCGACGCGAACTTGTCCAGCGGGGTCTTCACCTGGACCGTGTAGTTGACGCCGTTGTTGGGGTCCAGGAAGAAGGAGGGCGCCAATTGGCCGTTGCCCGACAGGGACACCAGCAGGCCGTTGGCCACGGCCGACTGGGACAGGCCCAGGCGCGCGGCGCGGTAGCGGTCCACCTCCACCTGGTAGGCGGGGGCGTTGAGGGTCTGCTTCATGCGCACATCCACGGCCCCCGGCACCATGCGCACGGCGTCCTGGAGGCGCCGGGCCACCTGGGCGCCGTTGACGAGGTTGTAGCCCTCCACCTGGATGTCGATGGGCGCGGGGATGCCGAAGTTGAGCACCTGGCTCACCAGGTCCGCGGGCTGGAAGTAGAAGGCGAAGTTGGGAAAGCGCCCGGGCAGCTCGGTGCGCAGGGCGTTCATGAAGGTGGCGGTGGGCCGGTGCCCGGGGCGCAGGGTGATGAAGAGCTCGGCGTCCTGGCTGGTGACGTTGTCGGTGGGGATGAAGGCCATGTTGAAGCTGGATGGCACCCCGATGTTGGTGCTCAGGGTGCTCAGGTCCCTTGCGGGCACCAGGTCGCGCACCGCCTGCTCCACCTGGGCCACGCTCTTCTCCGTCTCCTCCAGGCGCAGGCCGCCCGGGGCGCGCACGTGCAGCTTCATGATCCCGGCGTCCACCGGCGGGAAGAAGTCCCGGCCGATGACCAGGAGCAGGCCGGCGCTGAACACGAAGATCACGGCTGAAAGGAAGAGCGCGAACTGGCGGTGGTGGAGCACCTGGTCCAGGACCCGGCCGTAGGCGTCCTGGAAGTCCCCGAACCAGCCCTCGCGCCAGGCGTTGAAGCGCCCGGTCCAGGTCTCGGGTTCGGGCTCGCCGTGCTCCAGGAGCATGCGGGCCAGGGTGGGCACCAGGGTCCGGCTGAGCAGGTACGAGGCCAGCATGGAGTACACCACCGCCATGGCCAGGGGCGTGAACAGGTACTTGGCCGGGCCCTGCAGGAGCACCACCGGGAAGAACACGATGCAGATGGACAGGGTGGCCACGATGGCCGGCACCGCGATCTGGCTGGCGCCGTCGAGGATGGCCACGGTGAGCTTCTTGCCCATGGCCTGGTTGCGGTTGATGTTCTCCACTTCCACCGTGGCGTCGTCCACCAGCATCCCGATGGCGAGGCTCAGGCCGCCCAGGGTCATGAGGTTCAGGGTCTGCCCGGAGATCTTCATGCCGATGATGCCGAAAAGGATCGCGAGGGGGATGCTCGTGCACACCAGGATCATGGACCGCCAGGACCCCACGAAGACGAAGATCATCAGCGACACCAGCACCGAGGCCACCAGGGCCTCCTTGGCCACGGACTTGATGGCGCCCCGCACGAAGTCGCTCTGGTCCACGTCGAACTTGAGCTCCAGGCCCTTGGGGGCGGCGGCCTGGATGCCGGGCAGGGCGTCCTTGGCGGCGTCCACCACGGCCAGGGTGGAGGCGTCGGCCTTCTTGAGGATGGCCATGTACACGGCCCGCCGCCCATCGATGCGCACGATGTTGGTCTGGTCCGCGAAGCCGTCGTAGACGTTGGCCACGTCCTTCAGGTACACCGGCGCGCCGTTGACGACCTTCACCGGCAGCCACTTCAGGTCCTCCACCCGGGAGGGGCTGGAGTTGGTGAGGATGGGCACCTCGCGGGTGTCCATGCGGGCGATGCCCGCGGGCGTGATGACGTTCTGGCTGCTCACCGCGGTCATCACGTCCGCGGGGCTGAGGCCCTGGGCGTCCAGCCTGGCCGGGTCGATGTCCACCGCGATCATGCGGGAACGGCCGCCGTAGGGGGCGGGGGTGGACAGGCCCGGGATGGTGAACAGCTTCATGCGGATGAAGTTCGTGGCGTGGTCGTAGATCTGCTGCTCGGACAGGGTGTCGCTGCGGGCCGTGAGCTGCACCACCGGCACGTTGCTGGCGTTGAACTGGATGACGTTGGGCGGGGTCATGCCGGGGGGCATGAAGCGCAGGATCGTCTGGCCCACGGCCGACACCTGGGCGATGGCCGCGCCGATGTCCGTGCCGGGCTGGAAGTAGATGCGCAGGATCCCCACGCCCTGGATGCTCTGGGACTCGATGCGCTGGATGCCGTTGACGGTGGTGGAGAGGGCCCGCTCATCCAGGGACACCACCCGCCGCTCCATCTCCTCGGGGGCCAGGCCCGTGTAGGTCCAGACCACGGCCACCACCGGGATGTCGATGGCCGGGAAAATGTCCACCGCCATCTGCCGGATGGCCAGGAACCCCATCAGCATGACCAGGAGGCACATCACGGCCACGGTATAGGGGCGCCTCAGGGCGAGTCGGACAATCCACATGGGCGGTTCCTCAGCTCGGGGCCTGGGTCGAGGTGGCGACCTCGTCCAGTCGGTCCAGGTTGTGCTGCAACTTATGGAGAATCGAACGGATGGCCTCGCGCTCCGCAGGGGAGAGGCCCGCTTCGAGCCCCTCGCGCATGGTGGTGCGGAACTCCGTGAGCCGGCCCACCAGGGCCCGGCCTTCGCCGCTCAGTTCAAGATGCTGCTTGCGCTTGTTGGCCGGGTCGGGAAGGACGTTCATCCAGCCCTTGCGCCGCACGCCCTGCAGAAGGCGCGTGGCCGAGGGCTTGTCCAGACCCAGGGCTCCGGCGAGCTCGAAATGGCACAGCCCCGGCTTTTCCGAGAGCACCCGCAGCACCTGGTACTGCTGGGGAGTGATCCCGTAGGGGGCCAGAAGGCGCAGGGACACCTGGCGCATGCGGCTTTTAACGACCGTGAGCATCAGGGGCAGGCTGGCCTCGTCCCAGGGGATGAGAAGTTGCATAAGCAACAAGCATGAGCCAAGACGACCGGGGTGCCAAGCAAAAGGGTCCCTAAAACCAGGGCCGGGCCAAAAGTCGAAGGGCCGGCCATGGCGGCCGGGCCAATAGTCGAAGGGCCGGCCTTGGCGGCCGGGCCAAAAGTCGAAGGGCCGGCCTTGGCGGCCGGGCCAATAGTCGAAGGGCCGGCCATGGCGGCCGGGCCAAAAGTCGAAGGGCCGGCCTTGGCGGCCGGCCCTTGCTCTCGGTTGCCTGTCGGGTTTAGTGCTCGTGGCGGCGTTCGCCTTCTTCCCGGCGGCCATCCCGGCGTTCCTCGCGCACCTCGCGCCTCGCGGGGCCGCGCTCGGCCATCCGTGGGGCATCGTGGTGCCAGTTGCGGTACTGGCCCGCGGGGAACCGCATCAGGCCGGGGGGAACCCGCCGGCCTTCCACCCAGGCGAAGCGCGCCTGGGGGGAGCGGGAGCGGTACCAGCCGTCAGGACGGCGGCACCAGTACCAGCCGCCCTGGAAGAACACTTCCTCCCCGAACCCTTCCACCACCTGGATGCCAGGCGCCACCACCACCAGGGGAGGTGCGACCGGAAGGCCGAGGGAGATGCTGATATTGACGCCCGCTCGAGCAGGCGAGGCGCCCAGAGTCAATAGGATGGCAAGTGGCAGCAGGATTTTTCGCATGGCGGTTGCTCCTTGAATCACGTTGGACACCTCAAGGATGGGCAACGTTTAGCCATCGGCAACAGTCCTTCATCCGGAATCAGGACGTTCGCAGCACCTGATCCATGGCCAGGCCTGCGGCCTCCGCCCAGGGGCCCGGGCCCGGGACGCCCGGCGGGGGAGGGCCGTCGGGTTCCGCCGGGCCCACCTGGAGGGTCAGGGGGATCACCCCCGCCCACACGGGCAGGTCCAGGTCCCCGTCGTCGTCGTGGGGCGAGCCCGCCCGGGTCTTCACCACGGCCTCCTCGATATCCAGATAGAGGATGGCGGTCTGCTTGAGTTCCGATGGGGACCCCGGCCGGGCCTGGGCGGCGCGGCCCGGGCACACCCGCTCCACGAAAGCGTCCAGGGCCTTGGCCTTGCCGGCCTCGCGGAGGAGCCGGGCCGTGCCGAAGACCATGGCCGAACGGTAGTTGAGGCTGCTGTTGAAGGCCGAGCGGGCCAGGACCAGACCGTCCAGATGGGTCACCGTCAGGCACACCGGGATGCCCTCCATCTGGGCCTTCAGCATGCGGCTGGCCACCGAGCCGTGCCAGTAGAGGCGGGTGCCCTCGCGCCAGAAGCAGGTGGGCGTGACGAAGGGCTGGCCGTCCACCACGTAGCCGAGGTGGGCCACCAGGGCCCCGTCCAGCACGGCGAACACGGCTTCATGGTCGTAGGCGGCGCGCTCCGGAAGGCGGCGCACGCGGTTGCGGTCGGTGATGGGGAATTCGGGCAGGGGGACCTCCGGAACGGAAGGAGCAACGTTGTGCGGCCAGACTCAGTGCTGTTCGAGCGCTTCCTCGATCCGAGGCAGGTCGGCCGGACTCGAAGTGCCCCGCTCCAGCACGTTGCCGTGGCGCTTGTCGGACTTGAGCAGCAGGAACGCGAAGATCAGCCCCAGCGCCCCCAGCCCCGCGAACATCACCTGGGTGGCGGTGTAGGTGCCGGTGACGTCCCTCAGCTTGCCGTTCAGGAAGGGGAAGAGGGCCAGGCCCAGGTTCTGGATGGCGGTCATGAGGCCGAAGGCCGTGCCCAGGCGCTTCTCCTCGACCACCAGGGGCACCGAGGGCCACATGGCCGCGGGCACCAGGACGAAGGCGCCACCCAGGAGCACCATGCTCGGGATGGGGTTGAGGTGCGTGAGGCCCAGGATCAGATGGGCCGGAATGAGCATGAGGGAGCCAACGACCATGACCGTGGCGCGCTTGCCGAAGCGGTCCACCAGGTCCCCCGCGAAGGGCGCGAAGATCATGGAGGCGAAGATGACGATGCTGGTGATGCCAGGCGCCGTGCTGAACATGTGGATGAAGCTGTCGAAGACCTGGGCCAGGAAGCCCCCCGCGCCCGAGCTCACCAGGGGGATGCCCCACTTGTCGTGGAACATGTCCGTGGCCAGCGCCGTGAAGGGGAAGATGGCGCTGTAGAAGGTCACGCACAGCAGCACGACGTACCAGAAGGAGGAGTTGAACTTGATGATGTCCGAGAAGACGATGCGGTCCCCGCCGCCGGCCTTGGGCAGGTCCAGGGCCTTCTCCCCGTAGGCGTCCATGGCCACGTAGCCCAGGTTGCACAGGAGGGAGAACAGGCAGAAGCCCGCCGCGGCCCACAGGGCGATGCGGTAGTCGTGGCAGTAGCGGGCGATGAGTTCCTCGGTGTTGAAGCTGAACAGGGTCCCGATGCGGCTGATGGTCAGGGCGATGCCGAAGGCCATGGCCATCTCCTTGCCCTTGAACCAGCGGCTGATGATGGCGCTCTGCACGACGATGAGCGACTCCGAGCCCGCCCCGAAGATCAGGCGCCCTGCGAAGAGCTCCCACTTGGAGTGGGCGCAGGCCACGATGGTGGCGCCCACGAGGACCAGTGTGCAGAAGAGCAGGCTCGCCTTGCGGGGCCCCAGCGCGTCGTAGAGCATCCCCCCGAAGAAGACGATGAGGATGGCGGCCACCGAATAGGCCGTGTAGAGGTTGCCGATGGTGCTCCGGTCCAGGTGCAGCGATTCGATGAGGGTGGGGGCCAGGGCCCCGATGCTGTCGTAGGCGAAGTAGCTCCCCAGCACCAGCAGGCTGATGAACATCAGGATCGTGAAGCGGTAGGTCCGCCGCGAGGGATGGAAGAACCCCAGGGGGCCGGCGAGGGACGGTGCTCCGCCGTTCAAGTCCATGCTGGCCATCAATCCTCCATCAATATTCCCGGGGGGAACTGCTGGAGGACAGCTTAACCTGGATTAGATTTTTTCAAACCCCGGGCGTTGCGCCGAGCCCCGTATCTCAGGCGTCCGGCCAGCGGTTCGCGGCGTCCTCCCGCAGCTTGAACTTCTGGATCTTGCCGCTGGCGGTCATGGGGTAGGACTCCACGAAGGCCACGAAGCGGGGGATCTTGTACCAGGCGATCTTGCCCCGACAGTAGTCCTGGACGTCGGCCTCCCCCAGCTCCACTCCCGCCTGGGGAACGATGTAGGCCGCCACCTGCTCGCCGTACTTCGCGCTGGGCACGCCCACCACCTGGACGTCGGAGAGGCCGGGGAGGTGGTGCAGGAACTCTTCGATCTCCTTGGGGTAGATGTTCTCGCCGCCCCGTATGATCATGTCCTTGAGCCGGCCGGTGACCCGGTAGTAGCCCTCCGCGTCCATGGTGCCCAGGTCGCCGCTGTGGAGCCAGCCGTTGGCGTCCACGCACAGGGCGGTCTCCTCGGGCATGCGGTGGTAGCCTTCCATGGTGGTGTAGCCCCGGCTGCACAGCTCGCCGGTTTCACCGACCTCCATGATGGCCCCGGTCTCCACGGAGATGACGGCCAGCTCCACCCCGGGCATGGCCCGGCCCACGGTGGCGCACTTGACGTCCAGCCTGGGCTCGTCGTACCGGGTCTGGGTCACCACCGGACTGGATTCGGTAAGGCCGTAGCAGATCGTGAGCTCGGTCATGTGCATGCGCTCGACGCAGGCCCGCATGGTCTTGACGGGGCAGGGCGAGCCGGCCATGATGCCCGTGCGCAGGGTCGAGAAATCGAATTTCGGGAACAGGCGGTGCTCCAGGACCGCGATGAACATGGTGGGCACGCCGTAGAGCGCCGTGCAGGCCTCCCGCTCCACCGACATCATCACCGTCACCGGGTCGAACTTCTCCAGGATGACCATCGTGGCGCCGTGGCTCACGCAGGCCATGACCCCCAGGACGCACCCGAAGCAGTGGAAGAGCGGCACCGGGATGCAGACCCGGTCCAGGCCCGTGAGGTGCTGGTTGGCGCCGATCCAGTAGCCGTTGTTGAGGATGTTGTGGTGGGTGAGCCGGACCCCCTTGGGAAAGCCTGTCGTACCGGAGGTATACTGCATGTTGATCACGTCCCGGCTGGCCAGTTCCCCCTGGCGGGCGAGGTAGGCTTCAAGGCTTACCGTGCAGGCCAGGGCCAGCACCTCGGGCATGGCGTACATGCCCCGGTGCTTCTGGGGGCCCAGGAAGACCACGCGCTTGAGGTCCGGGAACCGGGCCGACTTCAGCTGGCCCCGGGCCTGGGTCTTCAGTTCGGGCACGAGCTCGAACAGGGTGGCGACATAGTCCGTGTCCCGCACACCGTCGATGATGAAGAGGTTCTCGGCCCCGCACTGCTGCAGGAGGTACTCGATCTCGGTGGACTTGTAGTTGGTGTTGACCGTCACCAGCACCGCCCCCAGCTTGGCGGTGGCGAACTGCAGGGTCACCCAGTGGGGGACGTTGGTGGCCCAGACGGCGACCTTCTCGCCCTTCCGGACGCCCAGGGCCATGAGGCCCTTGGCCATGGTGTCCACCTGTTCCGAGAACTGCCGCCAGGTGAGCCGGTAGTCGCGGTCCGCGTAGACCACCGCGTCCTGGTCCGGGAAGGCCGCCACGGTGGCGTCCAGGGCCTGGCCCAGGGTCAGGTCGCGGGTGACGGGCACGCCTTCCGGAGTGGCTCCCTGGGAAGCGGCGTTCAGGAAGGGGCCCCGGGCGGGGGCGGTGCCGGGGGGGGCGGTCGTGGTGAAGGGGGTCACGGGCGCTCCCTTGCTTCAGAAGGGCTGGTAGATGACGGCGAACACGGAAGCCGGCCCCCCCTTGGCCCCCACGAAATGGGGGACGATGGAGTTGTAGTACATGGTGTCGCCCGGCAGGAGGGTGTGGGTCGCCCCGCCGTAGCGGAGGAACACCTCCCCGGTGACGACGATGACGAACTCCTCCCCCTCGTGGGTGGAAGGGGTTTCCGGCTGATCCGGCTCCAGTTCGATGAACATGGGTTCCATGTGGCGGTCGGTCTTGCCCCGGCCCAGGGAGAAGTACCGGTAGGGACCCTCCTCGGCGCCGTGGTGGGGCGAGGTGGCCCGCTGGCGCTCATCGGCGCGCACGATCAGGGGGTCCTCCCGGTAGTGGTCGTCCATGAAGGTGCCCAGCCGCTGGCCCAGGGCCCTGGCAACCTTGAGCAGCATGCCAAGGGGGGGGTAGGTGCGCCCCTCCTCTGCCGCCGCCAGCAATTCAGGATTGAGGCCGGTCTGGGTGGCCAGGTCCTCCCGGGTCAGGTCCAGGCGTTCCCGGAAGGCCCTGAGGCGTCGTCCAAGTTCGGGGGCTTCGGGCATGGGGGCCTTTCCTGGGGGGGGGGACGGATGAGGTGCGGAAGGGGCAGTTTATCAACCCTCAGGGCCGTATCGAAGGCGGTGGCCGTTATCGTCCGTGTTGATTTGCTAATAAATGCCGACGGGAACCGTGTAGGCCATGTTATTAGTTGGACATGAGAGGTTGAGGATGCTGTTCTTCAAGCCGAAAGCCAAACCTGCGCCTGCAGCCAAGCTCCCCACGAACGGGACCGGCAAACCAGGGTCCCCAGGCGGGGCCAAGACTTCAGAGCCCCCCGTCTTCTTCACCTGGGACGAGGCCGCCCACGGCCTGGACATCCCCGGCATGGACGAGGACCACGAGAAGGTCGTCGGCCTCATCAACCTCGTCCACACCGCCCTGATCCACGACCGCGACCGCGCCTACGCCAACCAGGTGATGGAGGACGTCATCAACGAGATGCGCTCCCACTTCTTCCGGGAGGAGGAGCTGATGGAGCAGGTGGGCTATCCCGACCGGGATGCCCACACCGGCGAGCACTTCAACCTCCTGAAGGAAGCCCGGGAACTGGCCCGCCAGCTGCACGCCGGGACCCTGAGCGCCCTGGTCTTCCCCACCTTCCTCAAGAACTGGTTCATGGGCCACACGAAGGGGTCCGACCGGAAGTTCGGGGAATGGCTGAAGGCGAACGGGCAGCTGTAGGGCAGCGACCGGGCCTATCGGATCCGAATGGCTTCCTGTTCCAGGGGGCCGTGCGTCAGGATGAGTTCAAGCACGCGGTCCATGGCCGGGCTTACCCCCCGCTCCAGGCCCGCCAGGATGGCGCGGTTGTTGTCCTTGTCCAGCAGGCCACGGTTGGAGAAGCGGCGGAAGAGGCCTTCCAGTTCCCCCGGCAGGTGCAGGTCCACGCGGCCCGGCATCCGGGCAAGGAGGCGGGTGTAGTCCTGGAGCCCCACCGGGTCGAAATCCCCGAAGTGGACCACCTGAAGGTCGTCCTGGGCCCCGAGCCACTGGATGAAGGCTTCGGGGAGGCGGCCGCCGGTGCCGCACAGGAGGAACAGGTCGGCGCAGGTCCGCAGGTCCTCCGAGTGGTGGAAGATCTCGGGGTTCTCCACTGTCATCGCCCGCAGCCCGGGGGGCAGGGCGGGGCCCCGGTCGAAGCCTCCGTCGGGACCCAGTTCCAGGATCAGGACGACGCCGCCCCAGAGGGCGGTGGCCTCCACGATGGTCGCCAGGGCCGGGCAGGGCCCGTGGGCCCGGGCGAGGACGGGGACGCGGTCGAGGCCCCGCCGGCCGCGCTTGGAGTCCCGGGTTGCGGCGAGGTTCGCGGCCCTGGGGCTCTCTGCCCCGAATTGTCCGAACAGGCCCGGGAACCGCGCATCCAGCCAGCTCCGGAAGCCGTCAGGGCTGATCACGGCGTAGACCTCGCCGCCGCCGTGCCTGCGCCTGGCCAGGAGGCCCGCGTCGAGGGGGGTCTGCAGCTCCCGGAGGGCGCCGGGGGACAGGCGGCTCGCCGGCAGGCGCCCGGCCTGGGCCAGCTCAATCAGCAGCTTGGGCTGGATCGGCATCCGCGTCCTCCAGGGAAGGTTCGTCCCGGAAGACCACCTCCAGGGACTCCTCCGGATAGATGTAGGTCACCTTGCCTTCGGGCCTCAGGAAGTACAGCCGTTTGGCGTTGGCCGGGTTGGGGGAGGCCATGATGAGAATGAAGCCCAGTTCCCGGGCGCACTCGCGGATCGTCTCCTGGTTCATGTCGTCCAGGGTGTCCACCTCGTCCACGAAGATCAGCAGGCGCACCTCGGTGCGGCTGCGATAGAGGTCCCGCAGCAGGTGGGCCAGGAAGACCACCTTCAGGGTGATGGCCGTGCCGGTGCTCTCGGCGTCCAGGGAGGCGTACACCTCCTTTTCGCCGTCCTTGGCCACCTCCAGCTCCACCCGGAAGAGGTCGGCGAGCCGGAAGACCTCCCCCTGCCGGATCCACTCCCCCACCTGGGTCCGGGCCCTGTCGGCCAGGCCCGCGTCCGCGAAGAGCCCCTCCTCCTGGGTGAACTGCTTGAGGACGGTGGTGCGGCCCGTGTTCTCCACCAGGCGGAGCTGGATGCCCGAGAGGTTGGACACCGTGAACTTGGCCATGGCGCGGTTGAGCCGGGCCACGCGGGAGGCCAGCGTGTCGTAGTCCCGCAGCAGGTTGGAGAAGGAGGTCTTGGCGGTGACGGCGATGTGCTGCCAGGCCGCGTCAAGCTGGGCCTTCTGGTCGGGCAGGCCCTCGATGAGGTCGCGGATCTGGTGGATGCGCGTCTCCCGGTCCCCGGCGAGCATCCCGTCCAGCTGGAGGTCCACCTCCTCCATCCTCCGGTTCACGGACTGGTCCAGGCGCATGGCCTCGGCCCACTCCTCGTGCAGGCGGGCCAGGGCCGCGGGGAACGCCCGGTCGTCAAGGTCTGCGGCAACCTCGGCGTCCCCATCCCCATCGTCCAGATCCAGCCCCAGGCCCAGGGCCCGCTGCTCCAGATCGGCCAGGACCCCCGTACGGAGCTCCTGGGCTTCCTGGGCCAGCTTCTCGGCCCGGGCCGCCTCCATGCGGGCGCGGGTCCGGCAGGTCTCGTGCTGGGTGAGGGCCTCCTCCCGGGCCTCGTCCAGGCGCAGGCCCGAGGCCTCCAATACCCCCAGGCGCTCCAGGAGTCCCGGGAGCTTGCGGACCTCCTCCTCCCAGAGGGCGATGCTGGTCAGGGCGAGGCTGAGGGCCTTCTCCTGGTCCTCCAGGGCGCCCAGGGCCTCCACGAGCTTCTCCCGGCCGCGGCTGTTCTCGGCCAGCTCCTCCAGGCGCCGGATCTCCCGCTCCAGGTGCTCGGCCTGGGTCTCGTAGTTCTCGATCTCCCGGGCCCGCACGACGGGGTCCTCCAGGGCGAGCCCGGGGGAGGGCAGGGCCTCCAGGTTCACGCTGACGCCCGCGCCGCGGAAATGCCCGTCCCGGGAGGCCGCGGCCACCTGACTGAGGAGGCGGCCGAAGGCGCCCGGGTCGACGAGCTCCAGTCCCTGGGCCCCTTCGGGCAGGGTGAGGAGGGCGGGATTCACCAGGCGCAGGAGGGGGCCCCGCTCCTCGTCGGGGTACTCCTCCATGAGCTCCATCCAGGCCGGACGGTGGGTATCCAGCGCCCTCAGGCGCTCGGCGGTGGTCAGGCAGTTCTGGCGGTCGTGCCGGTGCCGGGTGATCCTGGCCCTCAGGGCCGCGCTGCCGTCCCCGGCGCCCTGGTAGGCGGAGAGGTCCATGCGCACCTGGGCGGCCTCGTCCCGGAGGCCATGGAGGCGGGCCTCCTGGAGCTGCTTGGGCTCGGCGGCCAGGCGCTCCTGGGCCTCCCGGGCATCCTCCAGGCGGGCCTTGATCCGGCCCGTCTCCTGGGTCTGCTCCCGGATGTCCAGGTCCAGGCTGCGCCGCCGCTGGCCCCATTCCAGCTCCAGCTCGGAGGCTTCCATCGCAGCGGTCCGGGCCAGTTCGGCCCGGTCCCTGCGGTCCCGGCACCGGGCGGCGGCTTCCCGGTGGAGCTTGCGCAGGGCCCCGGGCAGCTGGCCCTGGAGTTCGGTCAGGCGGTCGTAGTCCCCGAACAGGTTCAGGCAGATCTTCTCGGCGGCGCGAATCCGCTCGTAGCGGAGGTTGCCGGCATGGGCCTTCGTATAGTCCTCGCCCACCACGGAGCCCAGGGCCACCGTGCCGCGGTTGCGCTCGTCGCCCGAGACCAGTTCCAGCTCCACCACCGAGATGAGGAGGTTCTTCAAGTCGTCGGGCCTGGACTTGCGCAGCGTGAGGAGCTGGCGGAAAACCTCGATGAAGGTGTCGTAGCTCCCCCCGCCCGGCACCAGCTCCAGGCGGAACCCGCCCCGCTCCCCCCCCGAACCCCGCAGGGCCGCCCTCAGCTGGGCCTGGGTGAGCTCGACGTAGTTCTTCGGGGCGAGCCGGGCCCGCACCTCGTCCCAGGGCCGGGGCTGGGCCGAGTCCGGGTCGAGGAAGTCCTCCCGGTCGTAGGGCCCGTCGAAGCCGAAGCGCTGCCAGTCGCAGCCCGACACGGCGCCGAGGCCGTGGAAGCCCACGGTGCGCACGCCCCACTTGGTGTCGGCCTCCACCAGGATCGTGCTGCGGCCCCCGGGCTTGAAGTAGAAGGGCTTGGTCTTGCCCTGGAAGTTGTTCGTGGGGAAGTGCATGAGCTTGATGTCGTCGATGTAGAGGAACTGCAGCGCATTGAGGAGGCTGGATTTGCCGGCGTTGTTCCGTCCCGACAAATGGACGCTCTCATCCAGTTCCAGCTCGGCGTAGGGATACACCCCTGAGTCGATGAGGACCAGCTTGCGGGGACCGGGAATGAGGGCCATCAGGGCGTCTCCGGCGCTTGGATCGACTCCATGTCCGGGCTCTGCCCGGACATGGAGTGGGGGAGTCTGAGGGGGGACGAAGAGCGAGCATCGCGAGCGGGTGGTCCCCCTTCAGTCATGATCTGGCTCCGGCCGGCCATGTTCAGGATGTCGAGGAGACGGTAGGCCGGCGTGCGGAACCGCCAGGTGCCGTCCTTCATCGGCTCGGCCAGGCCGTAGCGCTTCAGGGCGTCCAGCACCTTCAGGAGGGCCTCCTCCGTCGTCACGTCCACTTCGGCCATGACTCTCGCGTACTTCTCGTGCTGGAGGTGGGGGAGCTTGGCGGGCAGGATGGGCAGCCGGGTGAGCTCCGTGTCCAGGTTCACGCCCTGGTCGTCCAGGGTCTCCACCAGGATGGCCGTGAACAGGAGCATGCGCTGGGCGGCGCGGGGGGAGGACTCGTCGTCCAGGTAGAAGAAGCCCCGCCCGTGGAAGACGAGGTTCAGGCCAAGGGCGGCGAACAGGCTCTGGTACCGCTCCGGGTCCGCGGCCAGGGCCTCGAAGGGGGCGCCGTCCTCCAGGCAGAGGTGCCGGCCTTTCCGCAGTTCCGTGAAAATCGTCTGGAGCAGGGGCAGTTCATGCGCTTCCATGCAGACTCCCGGCGATGGCCACAGAGGTGATCTCAGCCTCGGGGTGGGCGAGGGTCCGCCGCCGGCCCGAACGGTCCACCACCGTGCCCTTGAGCAGGCAGTGGTAGGCCCGCAGGGTCTCCCGCAGACTGGCCTCGGGGAACTCGGCCCGGATCCAGGCCAGCAGGTCCTCCGCCGTGCCGCCGCGGCCCCGGAAGTGATGCCCGACCACCTTGTCGGAGAGGGGCACCCGGAAGGTCCGGGGGGGCGGCACCAGCACCACCTCGCCCGGATTGGGACGCTGGTAGTAGGCCTGGGCCAGCCAGGAGGCGATGGCCGTGCCGAAGGGCTTGCGGGTGCGGTTCTCGTCCCAGGGGTCCATGAGGCCGAAATGCCGGTCCCAGAACGCGTCGTCGGGCACCCGGCCCTGGTTCAGGGCCTTGCGGTGGTAGGCGGAGATGAGGCTGGAAGCCGCCAGGGCCACCTGGGCGTTGCGCTTGGCCTGCTCGTACAGGGGCTGCACTTCGTGGGCTGCCTCCTGGTAGGCCCGGAAGGCGTACGTGCCCAGCTTGCGCAGGTAGTAGCGGGCCCACTGGAAGTCCTCCAGGACCTTGCCGGGGGCCCGCTCCTCGGCGTGATCCAGGGCCTGGCGGAGCTTCATGGAGGCCTCGTCGAAAGGCCCTTCCGGCAGGAAGATATCCTGCATGGGCAGCACATAGCTCTCCCAAAGCTCCCGGATCCGGCCCCAGCGCAGCTTCGAACTGAGGGGCGGGCTCTTGCGGTACTCCTCCGTGGCGCGGTGGATGGCCTCCAGGTTGCCCTCGATGGCGTTGTGCAGCTCGTCCACCCGCTCCCGGATGTTGAGCACCAGATCCGCCGCCCGGGTGAAGGAACGCACCCGCACGCTGGTCTCCAGCGCTTCGCGCAGGCCCGCGAGATCGGCCACGGCCCCTTCGATGAGGGTGGCGTCCACCAGGTGCCGCCGCTGCACCAGCCGGTCCACGAAGGCCTTGAGGTAGCCCACCACCGCGTAGCGCCCGTGGACCTCGTCCGCGTCCAGGAGGCCGGCCTGGACCAGGTCCTCCGGGGACAGCTCCCGGCCCCGGGAGAACCGGCCCAGGAGTTCCTCCACGTCCCCGTGGCTGTGGGTGGAATAGAGGCAGAGGCCCTCCACCAGGTCGAAGTTCTCGGCCAGGAAACGCAGGAAGGTCTTGGGGCTGGGGGCGGGCAACGGGGTCCTTGCTGGCATCCGGGTGAGGGGAGGTGGGAGGTGTCGGGCACTCCAGGATAGCCGGAGGGGAGGCCGGGAACTTTGGTCCCAGGCAATGCATGAATAGTTATTGCCATTGGGAAGGGTCATGTTCCGAACCTCCATGCTCTTCGCCGGCCTGGCCTTGGCCTGTGCCGGTTCCCCCGCGACCGCCACCCGGCTGGAGCTGGGCGACGCCCTGCGCGCCGCGTTGCGCAACAACCTCCAGGTCGCCCTCGCCGGGTACGACCTGGCCGCCGCCCGGGCCGAAAAGGAGCGCCGGGAGGGCGCCTTCGACTGGAACCTGGGGGCCCGGGCCACCGCCAGCCGGCTGCGGGGCTTCTCGGTGGAACCGCAGCTCCTCGGACCCGAGTGGCGCCAGGAGACCCGCACCTCCGGGCGCAGCTTCACGGGGGAGCTGGGCCGCACCTTCACCTGGGGCGGGAGCTTCGTCTTGAGTTATGCCCCCGCCTACGCCAGCACCACCACCTGGACCACGGGCGGCCTGGATCCCCAGGGCGCGCCCCTGCCACCCTCGGTCAACCCCCAGCCCTACACGGGCTCCTTCAGCGCGACCTGCACCCAGCCGCTGCTGCGGGGCGCGGGGCGCGCCGTGACCATGGCCGGCCTGGTGGAAGCCGGTCTGGACCTGGAGGCCGCCGGGCATCGCCGCCACCGGGACCTCATCGCCCTCGTGGCGGAGACGGAAGGCCTGTATTGGGACGCCGTGCTTGCCGAAAAGCACCTCGCCAACAAGCGCACGGCCCTGGACCTTGCCCGCAAGCTGTTGCAGGACAACACCCTCCAGGTGGAGGTGGGGACCCTGGCGCCCATCGAGGTCGTGGCCGCGGAAGCCCAGGTGGCCAAGGCCGAGCAGGAGATCCTGGTCCTGGAGGCCCAGGTGGGCAATGTCAAGGATGCCCTGGGCCGCGCCATCTATCCGGAAGGCGAGGCGCCCGTGGCGCTGGAACTGACCGGGGCGCCCACCCTGGACTGCCTGCGCCTGCCCGAGGAGGCCGCCGTGGCCATGGCCCTCCAGCGCCGGGTGGAACTCAAGGCCGCCCGGTGCCAGGCCGGAGCGGCCCAGGTCCAGGCCCGGGCCGCCGCCAACCTAGCCCGGCCCAAGCTGGACGCCTTCGTGCAGTACGACGGCGCCTCCCGCTACCACGGCAGCCTGGGCGGCGTGAACGGGGACCTCGCCGGCCTGCGGAACCCCGGCTACACCCTTGGCCTGTCCTTCGCCCTGCCCCTGGGCAACCGGGAAGCCCGGGGCCGGCTCGGGGGCGCCCGGGCCCGGCTGCGGGCCCAGGAACTCAGGCTGAAGGACCAGGAACGGAGCATCGCCCTGGAGGTGCGCCGGGCCCTGCGCACCCTGGAAGCCGCCCGCAAGGGCGTGTCGGCCACCGCCAAGACCCGCCATTTCCAGGAGAAGAGCCTGGAGGCCGAGCGCCGGAAGTTCCAGCACGGCCTCTCCACCAGCTTCACCGTGCTCCAGGCCATGACCAACCTCGACGAGGCCCGGACCCAGGAAGCCCAGTCCCAGATCGCCTACGCCAAGGCCGTCACCGCCATGGAGCGGGCCCTAGGCAACCTGCTGGAGGCGCGCTCCCTGGAACTCCCGGCTTGTCCTTGAATTTAAGTTAACAAGGCGGAAAAGTAAGAAATGTCTTGTGGAAGGGGCCTCCCTGAGGGCAGGATGATAGGCAGGCCACGCGCCGGCCACCGTCCCGCCCCCACAGGAGCCCCCATGATCCCCACGCCCCCACCTTCCGCAGCCCCGGGCTTCGTCAGCCTGGTGGGCGCGGGGCCCGGGCACCCGGACTTCCTGACGGTGCGCGGCCTGCGCCGCCTGGAGGCGGCCGATGTGATCCTGCCGGACGCCCTGCTGGATGAGGGGTTCGCAGAACTCTATCCCGCCCGGGCCCTGGTCATCCCCGCCGGGAAGCGCTGCGGGCAGCCCAGCACGCCCCAGGAGGCGATCCACGCGCTGATGATCGGCCACGCCCGGCACGGCGCGCGGGTGGTGCGCCTCAAGAACGGCGATCCCCTCCTGTTCGGCCGGGGCCATGAGGAGGCCCAGGCCCTGGCCGACGCCGGCGTCCCCTTCGAGTTCGTCCCGGGCGTCAGCGCCCTCCAGGCCGGGGCCGCCGCGGCCGGCCTCAGCCTCACCCACCGCACCCTCACCGACGAGGTGCGGATCCTGCAGGGGCACGACCTGCTCGAGCGTCCCCAGGACTGGGCGCGCCTGGCGGCTCCCGGCCCCACCCTGGTGCTCTTCATGGCCACCCGCAGCCTGAAGGCCATCGCCCAGCGCCTCCTGGAGGCCGGCGCCCCCGCCGACCTGCCCGTGGTCCTGGTGGAGTCCGTCTCCGGGCCCCAGGAAACCGTAACCCGCTCGGTGCTGGCCTTCGCCGCCGCCGGCCACTTGACGTCCCGCACCGGGGGCCCGGGCATCGTGTACCTGGGCCCCGCGGCCGGACTGAGGATCCTCCAGCATGTCCAGCCCGATTTCGAGCCAGCGCCTACCCTTGTTTCTGGATCTCAGCGCCTGCCGCGTGCTGCTGGTGGGCGGCGGGCGCACGGCTGAGGCCAAGCTGGGGCCCCTGCGGGACGCGGGCGCCCGGGTGCGCGCCGTGGCCCTGCGCCACAACCCGTCCTTCCTGCGGGAGGCGGAACGCCGGGGCGGCGTGGAGCTGATCACCGGGCCCTTCCACCCCTCCCACCTGGAGGACGTGCGGCTGGTGGTGAGCGCCACGGACGCTCCCCAGGTCAATGCCTTCGTGGCCCTGGAGGCCTCCCGGCGCAACCTCTTCTGCAACGCCGTGGACGACCCGCCCGCCTGCGACGCCTACTTCGCGGCGAGCCTGCGCCGCGGGCCCTGGCACCTGGCCATCGGCACCGAGGGCGGCTTCCCCGGCCTGGCCCGCCTTCTGCGGGAGGTGCTGGAACAGCTCCTGCCCGAGGGCCACGAGGTGTCCCTGTGCCAGCTCTCGTGCCTGCGCAAGCGCCTGCAGGCGAACCTGCCCGACCCCGACCTGCGCCGGAGGCGTCTCGAGCGCCTCCTGCAGGCCTTCCGCCGCGCCTATTTCCCCGCCTCATTCCCCACCCAGGAGCCCCCCCGATGACCGAGAGTCCCATCGAGATCCTCAAGCGCGAAAGCCGGTACCTGCGCGGCACCCTGGCCGAGGAGGTGGCAGCCGACGTCCCGGGGTTCTCCAAGGACGCCGAACAGCTGATCAAGCTCCACGGGCTGTACCAGCAGAAGGACCGCGACCGCCGGGGGGAGGACCCTTTCCCCGTCCTGATGCTGCGGGGGCGCATCCCCGGAGGGCGCCTGGACGCGCCCCGCTACCTGGCCTGGGACACCCTGGCCGACCGGTACGGCGACGGCAGCCTGCGCCTCACCACGCGCCAGTCCATCGAGCTGCACGGCGTGGTCAAGGGCGAGCTGAAGGCGGCCCTCCAGGAACTGCGCCGGGCGGTCCTCACCACCCAGGGCGCCTGCGGGGACGTGGTGCGCAACGTGACCCTGGCACCCGATCCCTGGCAGCGGCCGGACCTTGGCCAGCTGGAGCCCGTGGCCGAGCTCCTCTCCGGCCACTTTCTGGCCCGCAGCCGCGCCTACACGGAGATCTGGCTGGACGGCGAGCAGCAGGAGGCCGAGGACGCCGAACCCCTGTACGGCGCCACCTACCTCCCCCGCAAGTTCAAGATCGCCGTCACCGCCGCCGGGGAGAACCTGGTGGACCTCTACACCAACGACCTGGCCTTCGCCGCCACCTTCCGGGAAGGCCGGCTGGAGGGGTTCTTCGTCTTCGCCGGCGGGGGCATGGGCATGACCCACAACGACCCCACCACCTTCCCGCGCCTGGCCGAACCCCTGGGCTGGGTGCCCGAGGCCGACCTGCTCAAGGTCGCCGAGGCCGTGGTTGGCGTGCACCGGGACGAGGGCAACCGGGCCGATCGGCGCCATGCGCGCCTGAAGTATCTGGTGGCGGCCCGTGGCATCGCCTGGCTCAAGGCCGAGGTGGAAGGGCGGGGCGGGGTGCGCTTCCAGTCCCGGGAGCTGCCCCCCTGGCGCACCGCCGAGGTCCTGGGCTGGCTGCCCCGGACGGATGGCACCTGGGCCTACGGCGTCCACACCCCCTCGGGCCGCATCCGGGGTCCCCTGAAGGAGGCCCTGAGGACCCTCGTGTCAGCCCACGGCCTCGGGGTCCAGCTCAGCCCCGACCAGGATCTCATCCTCACCGGCGTCGGGAAGGAAGCCCGGCCCGAGGTGGAAGCCGAGCTGCTCCGGGGCGGCGCCCTGGAACCCGACGCCCTGTCCCGGCGGGCCCTGGCCTGCGTCGCCCTCCCCCTGTGCGGCCTGGCCGTCACCGAGGCCGAGCGGACCCTGCCGGCCGTCCTGGAGCCCCTGAGGGCCGCCCTGGTCCGGCATGGCCGGCTCGCGCAGGCCCCCGTCTTCCGCGTCACCGGCTGCGCCAACGGCTGCGCCCGCCCCTACAGCGCCGAGCTGGCCCTGGTGGGCCAGTCCGTGGGGAAATACGCCGTCTACGCCGGGGGCAGCCCCAGCGGCGACCGCCTCGCCTTCCGGGTGCGGGAAAAGGTGACCGAGGCCGAGCTGCCCGGGATCTTCGAGCGCCTTGTGGCGGCCTGGGCGGAGCAGGGCGGGGCGGGGGAATCCTTCGGGAGCTTCGCCGGGAGCCTGGGCGTGGCAGCGCTCCAGGCCGTCCTGGCCGTCTGACCCAAGGTCCCGACCCACTCAAGTCAAGCGATGCATTGCTCCAACAATAGGGGTGGCAGTGAGCGATCTATGTGCGCTGTTCATTCTTCAAATCAATAGTTTGTGCTTTAACGTGCGCCTTCTGTCATCATCTTCAAAGTTTCGCAAGCTCTAGAAATCAATATGGAGGGTTTATGGGTATCCGTCCCTTGATCCTGATCCTGATCCTCCTTGCTGGCGGGTTCCTTTCCGCCAGCGATCTGGATCTTGCTTTGTCCTTCGGGCTGCTCTCGCCCCAGAAGAACGTCTCCAACCAGACGGTGGACAGCTATGGCCAGTCGACGGGCAGTCTGTTCCAGCCGGCCTCGGACTTGCGGATGGTGGGCCTCGGGGCCGCCTACACCTTCCTGAGCGTGGGCGACTGGCGCTTCCGGGGCAACGCGGAGTACGCCACCAGCATCCAGAACCCCGGCGCCACCCTGCGCTACCTGGGCTCGGGTGTTACCACCAACTACCTCGAAGCCGAAGGCACCCTCAAGGCCACCTCCCTCGACCTGGGCGTGTCGGCCGTGTACGTATCTTCGGGCGCCGGCGAGTACGGCGCGACCTTCGAGATGCGGAACGAGGCGCTGAAGTTCGACATCATCCAGGCCGTCCTGTCCTTCCCCGGACAGCAGGCCCTGCTTACCGGCCAGGAGCTGAAGAAGACCTTCACGGACCCCTGGCTATCCGTCCATGCGACGTTCGTCCAGCACTACGAAGCCTTCGCCGTGTTCACGCGGCTGGCCTTCGGCCTGGACCTGAAAACCAGCGGTTCCCTGGGCAGTTTCCAGCAAGCGTCCTTCCAGAACCTGGACAGCAGCCTCCTCGCCGTGGTGTGTCCACGCCAGGAGATCAAGCTGTCCGTGGGTGCAAGGTTCTGATCCGGCCCTGACCTGCAGCAATCAAGACGGAGTTGACGATGAAACCACGAAAGTTCTCCTCGGGGGCTCTGGTGGCCCTCCTCCTGACTCCCCTCGCGGTCCGGGCCAACGATGTGGAGCTGAGCGTGTCGCTGGCTTCGGGCTTCCCGGTCAAGCCCAACCTCTACCTTCAAGGGCTGGGGGCCACCGGCACCAGCACCTTCGTCCAGACCCGGTTCTCGGGCCCCTGGCTCATGGCCGGGCTCCACGCGAACTATCAGGTCTACAAGCTGGAGAACTATAAATTTTGGGCCGGGGGGGCCTACGAGTCGGGACTGGGCAGCCCCAGCTTCTACAAGCTGGGCCAGTTCAACAACGGGGCCATCGCCAGCACCACCGAGATCCTCAACGGCACGGCGAAGTACAGCCGCTACCAGCTGGGGGTCGGGGCGACCCTGGCCACGGGGACCCTGGGCGAGTACGGGGCCTACCTGTGGCGGCGCACCAACCGCCTGGGCCTGGACGGGACCTTGAGCACCTTCAACGTCCAGGGCACGGCCCTCACCTCGAAAAACGTGGGCTACGGCAGCACCTCCAGCGCCTCGGACTTCATGCTGGAGCTGTCCATGGGCTTCGTTCAGGCCCGGCCCACCTTCAAGACCTTCGAGCGGATCTCCTTCGGCTCGGCCTTCGGCAGGGGCTTCGGCAACGTCGCCGCCGGGGACTGGCAGCTGGACTCCGCCTACAACGACCGTCTCCGGCCGACGATCGAGATTCGCTTCTCGTTCGGCGTCCGGCTCTGATTGCGCGAGGTAGCCCATGCGACCTGCCCTGGATCCTCACTCGAAGCTGTTCGGCATGTACATCCGGCCCCGCCTGCGCATCGCCCTGGCCGGGCTGGCGCTCCTGGGGGCCCTGGGCCTGACGGGCTGCTATTCCGCCGGAGGCAACGGCGTCTCCAGCACGAGCAGCCTGACCCCCACCGTCCAGACCCAGCCCCAGGACGCGACGGTGCCCCTGGGCTATAGCGCCATCTTCACCGTGGCCGGTTCCGGCGCGCCCGCCCCCACCTACCAGTGGCAGCGCTCCAACAATGGCGGGACGACCTGGACGGCCCTGGCCGGGGCCACCGGCGGAACCTACACCCTGGCCAACGTCGGCACCTCCGACAACAACGCCCAGTTCCGGGCGGTGCTCACGGATCTCGCCGGCAGCGTCGCCAGCCGCGCGGCCACCCTCACGGTCTCCGTCACGAAGGGGGCCACCCAGCAGGTGGCG